>QFCH01000052.1_pt1 | contig 150505 bp, 138 predicted proteins | sample 5346071 | NCBI WGS metagenome assembly QFCH01 (sample SAMN09062255, study PRJNA434731) | Human gut metagenome, whole genome shotgun sequencing project. | isolation source: stool timepoint B chromium assembly | host: Homo sapiens | collected 2015
CTCAAAAAAATAGCTGGCATCCGTTGTTTCCAACTTTCTCCAGCTATTTGTCTATATTTAATATAATATATGAACAACTTAATCATTTCTTATCAGAAGATTCCCCTGACAATACCGCCTAATACAAAGTTTATCAGGTTGTAGCGGTACAGAAAGGTCAGCCATGTACTGGCATACACCTGCTCCTCCAGCATTTTCCCCAATGGTGTTGCTGAAAACAGGTTCAGGATAAATCCTGCCACCCAAAGAAAAAGCAATCCCTGGGCCAATCCCATGAGGGCGCCCGCTATATGGTTCAGCCCATATAAAATGGGCAGGCGTGCTATCAGATCCAGCCACCTGACAATCAGATGTATCAATATATACACTGCCAGGAACAGTACAATGGACGCAATGGCATTGATGAGCATGTCGGCCAGATACATACTGATGTATTCTGCAAACTGGTCCACGCCCAGCATTTTGTATATCTCACTGTTATTATTCTCCAGTAATGCGTCTTTTACAGACTGCGGCAGGTTCAGGCCCTCAATCAAAAGCCGCTGGGATGAGGGAAGCTGCGTTTCTTCCTGAGATGGTTCTTCCCACCCTGATATGTTCAAAATGACATTGGCCGCGCTTTGACGTATGGACGGATTGTCTTTTATGAATCCGGTCATGTAGGGCGTTGCCATTTTTACTATAACTATAGTAAGGATCAGGGCCCCCAGGGATACGCACTGTTTAAGGAACCCACGGTAATGTCCGTAGAGTACCATGCCCACCAGAAATACACCTGCCCCGACGGACAGCCAATTATCTATCATCATGTGTTAAGCTTCTTTCAGTCTCGTTTTCAGTTTAATATCAGGCGTTCAATTGCGTCTGCAACCCCGTCCTCATCATTGGTCAGGGTTACCTGGTCAGCTGCACTTTTGGCCATCTCCAGACCGTTCCCCATGGCAATCCCGATACCGGCCGCCTTCAGCATGGTGACATCATTCTCGCCATCTCCAAATGCCATGGTCCTTTCCCTGCTGATTCCCAGGTGGCTGGCCAGCCACATAAGTGCATTGCCCTTAGTGGCGCCTTCAGCGTTGATTTCCAGATTATTATAGAGGGAAGAGCTTATGATGATTCCTTCCACTAAGGACAGCTCCTCCCTGAGTATCTCCCTGTCCTTTAAATCAGCCAGATATATATTTACCTTCTCAACATCCTTTTTGCATTGCTCCACATGGCGTATTACATCCGGCACCAAATCCCTGGTTGCCCGTACCATGTCCTGCATGACGCCGGAAAGGCCAAAATCAGCCATATGGTCAATGAAATCAGGCTGTGAAATGCCCCGTCCGTCAATGTAGGGATCGTACATGGCATTGTACTTTTTTACGATATTCAGTATTTCCAATGCTTTTACATTGGAAAGCGTGCATCTGGTCAGGCATCTGGCGCATCTCAGGTCGGCAACCGTCCCTCCGTTGGTGGTGATGGCATAATGGACGCCGGGCAGATTGCGGATTTCAGGCATGATGCCGTCTACCGCCCTTCCTGTGGTAGGGACGATTTCAATTCCCAGGTCAGAACATCTGAGCAGGGCTTCCTTATTACGCCCAGACAGGCGCTTCTGGCTGTCCAGCAAAGTACCGTCCAGGTCAAGTGCAATTATTCCTATGGATTTCATATAAAATGCTCCTCTTTTAATATAAGAAGTCCATCCTTATCATATTTAGATGAAAATATCCCTGTTAAGCGTTTGAAAAAGGAGGGGTTTTCTGCTTTATCAGCAGCTTCCTCAATAAGGTCTTCGGCATTGACCCTTGTCAGAGGGATTCCATCCTCTTCCATGATTTCAATGCGCTCATAAAGAGCCAGCATGCTTTTTCCGGAAATGCTGCAGTCAATGTCGCCAGCGTATCCACATGCATACTTGGCGAATTCATCAATATCCATCTCCTCATCATCCGGAATCTCCTCTTCCTCGTGAATCTCGGGCTCCGGGACTTTTTTAACAGATGCAGGGACTGCCTGATTCTTCTTAATGGATACCGGGCCCGTCTCATCTTTAGCAGATGCAGGGACCGTCCTATTCTTCTTAATGGATACCGGGCCTGTCTCATCCTTAGCAGATGTAGGAACCGTCCTATTCTTCTTAATGGATACCGGCCCTGTCTCATCCTTCTTAAGAGATGCAGGGACCGTCTCATTTACCTTATCCGAATCAGCTGCATTTATTTTCTGTACCGGATCAGGCTGGGGGGTCTGCATCTTGGCAACCGGTTTCTGCTGTTCCGGTCTTCTTTCAGGCTTAATCATTTCCTGAGCCGTCTGCTGGCGGGGCTGCTGTTCCTGTACAGCTGTTTTTGTCTCCTCCTGTGCCGGATGCGGCCGTCCCATTGTACGCACGGCCGGCTGGGGATTGTCCTGCCGCTTCACCTGTACCTGTCTTACAGGGCGCTTATCCTCTTTGGAGGCCTCGTACCCATCTTCCTTGTGCGGCGTGGATGTCCCGATATATTCAAACCGCTTTGCCAGCCCGGGATATATCCTGTGCAGGCCTGCCAGACGCTCTGCCGTGTCAATCAGGACCACATTCATGCCGGTTTCGTCCCTGGCCATCAGCTGGTTAAGCTCCTGCAGGATGGACTCCGTCATATCGCCGGCACCCTCAATTATCAAATCCTTGCCTGTAAGCTTATCTGAGATATTGAATACACCTTTGCCGTTGATTTTTTCTCCTGTAATCTTTGCAGCCTGGTTTTTTGCCCCGGTCTCCTTGTGAATCTTTTTTAAAGATTCAATGGCCTGTTCAAGTCCCTGCTGCGGCGTGGCAGCCTCTATCATAAGGTGATGGGCCTGCCTGACCGGACTCTTGCTGATATCCCGTATATCAGAAAGGACACGGGTCTGGGCCATTTCCACTTCCCTCCTAAATCCCTGGTCAGAAATCCTGGACATCTCCATGGCTAGGTTGGCCTGCACTTCCGCTTCATGCATACGCGCTTTCAGGGCCTTGTCCGTCATTGCGTCCGGGTCCTCCTCCGGCATCCACTCCTGATGCCCTGTAACTGCTTCTTCCGGCTCAATGGTCACCTGGTCATGGACCGGGGGATTCTCACCATCATCCTGCCCATAATCATCATATACGCCGGCTTCCTCCTCATCATCTTCAGCATATCCGGCTTCTGCGCCGTATCCTTCCTGTGCATCATACCCGGCTTGCGCGCCGTGTCCTTGCTGTGCGGCATACCCGGCTTCCGCGCCGTGTCCTTCTTGTGCGGCATACCCGGCTTCCGCATCATATCCTTCACGTGCGGCGTACCCGGCTTCTGCGCCATATCCTTCACGTGCAGCGTATCCGGCTTCTGCGCCATATCCTTCACGTGCAGCATATCCGGCTTCTGCGCCATATCTTTCCTGTGCGGCGTATCCGGCTTCTGCGCCATATCCTTCACGTGCGGCGTACCCGGCTTCTGCGCCATATCTTTCCTGTGCGGCGTACCCGGTTCCTCCGGCATATTCCTGATCCTCAGCATACACCGCTTCCCCGGCATATCCTTCATAATCCCTATCCTCAGCATATCCGGCTTCTCCGGCACCGCCAATAAATGCCGCGTCCTCGTCATAACCCGCTTCCGGGTCATACTCCGGTCCTTCCTCGTATCCAGGTTCCCTGGTATATACGACTTCCCTGCTGTAGGATGGCTCCTCTTCATATTCTTCTTCGTATCCAGGCTCCCTGGTAAATGCGGCTTCCCTACTGCCCGCATCATGGGATGGACGATCAGTTCCGGCTTCATACGGAACCTGTCCGTCCCGGGAAATATCCTCATAACCTCCGGCCGGCTTACCCATGCGGTATTCTTTTTCAACTGCCCGGAGTTTTGCTTCATATTTATCCCGGTTCTCCACTAAATCCATCTGGTATGTGGTAAGCGGGGCAAACTGGATCTTCAGTTCCATGGCCTTTTCCACATATTTACCCAGACCGAACATGAGCATGATCTTATCACAGGCCATGATGCACAAATCGCCCATGCCGGCTTCCGCATACAGTTCTGCCAGCTCATAAAGCCACTTTTCATCCAGCTCAATGCCACAGTACTGCTCCAGGGTATGGATTAACTGCTCCACAGGCGCACCTTTTGCCCCCAGAATCATATATCGGAGTATATACTGTCTGGGATCGTCGGGAGCCAGGTCACAGAACTCCCTGTAATAATCCTCCGCCTCCCTGATGCTGCCCTCCTTTATGGCCAGCTCCGCCAGCTTAAACAGCAGGCGTTTACCGATAGGGGCACGTTCAAAGGCAAGCAGCAGGATATCCTTGGCCTCCTGATACTCTCCATTCTTCTCGTATATGGTGGCTACCATGGACAGGATATTGACATTGCGCACCCTGCGCCAGTCAATGGTATCCGCAATCTTCATGGCTGTCTCATAGTCGCCTTTGTTCACCATCTTCTTTATCTGCTCAACTTTAATGTTAAACTCGTATTTATCCATCTTTTGCATCTCCCTATAGCTAGTTCCCGGTATGGAAATCCCTGTCTCAAGTACTGGTGCCATATCAGCCTGTCTCACCGGCCAGCACCAGGATGGACCGGGATGTGTTTGAAAACCGTTTTGGGTCATCTGCCCTAAGGGGACACCTCTTAATGATTCCTTAAGGCTGATGACTGGAATGGATTTTCAAACGCACCCCAGTGTACTGACCATGTTGACATCCCTTGGGTTTTTACAAGAAGCCAACGTGCCACCACACTAGATTTCGGTCCTGCCTTCCAATGCCCGAAGAAGCGTTACTTCATCTATGTATTCCAAATCCCCCCCAACAGGAACCCCGCTGGCAATCCTGGTAACCTTAATCCCGGTGGGCTTTATCAGCTTACTGATATACATTGCTGTTGTCTCACCTTCCAGGCTGGAATTGGTTGCAATGATGACTTCTTCAACATCGGACTGAAGCCGCTGCATCAATTCCTTGAGTTTAATATCATTTGGGCCAATTCCCAGCATTGGGGAGATGGCTCCGTGAAGTACATGGTAAATACCATCATACTTGCCGGTCTTCTCATAGGCAGCCAGATCCCTTGTATTCTCAACCACCATGATGGTCTTATGGTTTCTCCTGTCACTGCTGCAGATTGGACACAGTTCCTTATCCGTAAGGGTAAAGCACTCCTTGCAGTAACGCACATTATTCCTGGCCCCGGTCATGGCAGCCGCCAGTTCCTCCACCTGCTCCTTGGGCATGTTGATGATGTGAAATGCCAGGCGCTGGGCCGATTTGGCCCCAACTCCCGGAAGCTTGGACAGCTCTTCTATTAATTTGGTAATCTGACTGCTGTAATAATCCATTAGAAAGGAAGGCCTCCGCCCAATGCCCCTCCAAGTCCGCCTGTCAGCTTGGACATGGCCTCGCTGCTCTCTGTTTCCATCTGGCGGAATGCCTCGTTGGTAGCTGCCATGATCAGATCCTCCAGCATCTCAATATCATCCGGGTCCACTACTTCCTCGGATAACTTGACAGACACAACTTCCTTTTTGCCGGATACGGTCACGCTTACAGCGCCTCCGCCGGATGTGGCTGTATATTCTTTTGACTCCAGTTCCTTAGTCGTTTCTTCCATCTGGCGCTGCATACGCTGCGCCTGCTTCATAAGGTTATTCATATTGCCAGGCATTCCGCCTGGAAATCCGCCACGTTTTGCCATGGTGTATTCCTCCTATATAATCTGTTATTTATTATTATTAATCTTCATATGTAATATCCATATGAATCTTATCTTCCAGCTCTTCTTCTGTTATATATATGGTGTTCAGCCTCTCGCCCTTACCGGCCAGCCTTGTCTTAAAGTAAATGGACCTGCCATAATTGGTTTCCACGTACCGCTCCAGCTCCCCAATCACGGTGGGACGCTTGCCCATGTCGTAGTTCATGGAATCCATGAACACAATGGTAAGGCACCCCTCGCCTCCAGGTTCCACAACCGTATCCCTGAGATAGGATTTGGCTCCCCCTCCTATGCTGCGGACAATCTTAGCCCACTCGTTACGGACCAGCTTTAAATCCTCCAGCTGGGCCTTAGGCAGGCTTACTTTTTCCGCCGGAACCTGGGGCTCTGCCTGAGCCTGCGTGAACTGGGCCTGGGGAACCGGTCCTGCGGGGCTTCCCGGTGCCGCAGTCCCTGGTACGGCAGCCGTCTGGGACGGTCCTGCCATGGGGATTGCCATGCGCCCGGCTTCCAGGTCTTCCATCTGTTCTTCCAGTTCGGCAAGACGCTGAAGGACGGAATCCAGATTGGGTTCCATGGACGGACGGGTTAGTTTAATCAGGGCCACCTCCACCAGCACCCGTTTCTGGGATGCATAGCGCAGCTGGTTGGATAGTTCGGAAAACACCCGGATGTACCGCATCAGCGTGGGTCCGTCCGCCTTCTTCCCATCTTCCTTCAGCTGCTTTAAGTTTTCCTCTGACATATCCAGGAGTCCTTCCGCATCATCCGCGCTCTGAATCAGGAGAAGGTTCCTCATGTACCAGATAAAGTCATTTACGAACTGTCCCAGTTCCCGTCCCTGGATCACAATTTCCTCCAGGGTACAGATACAATCCCTGGTCCTGCCTTCCACGACCGCACCGAACATCTGGCTGAACACGCTGGAATCCACCGCGCCCAGCACCTCCAGGGCATTGTCATAGGTCAGGACCTTCCCAAAATGAAAGGCCACGCACTGGTCCAGAAGGCTGAGTCCGTCACGCAGGGACCCATCGGCTGCCTTTGCAATGTACATCAGCGCCCTGTCCTCCACCTCAATGTGCTCTGCCCGGGTCAGTTCCCGCAGCCGGTCTCCTATGGTTTCCAGGGAAATCCTCTTGAAGTCATAGCGCTGGCAGCGGGACAGGATGGTAATCGGTATCTTATGGACCTCTGTTGTGGCAAGTATGAAAATCACATAGGAAGGCGGTTCTTCCAGTGTCTTAAGCAGTGCATTAAATGCCCCGATTGAAAGCATATGCACCTCGTCGATGATATAAACCCTGTACCTTCCTTCTGTGGGCGGATACTGGACCTGGTCACGGATATCGCGGATATTCTCCACGCCGTTGTTGGATGCAGCATCAATTTCCACCACGTTCATGGATGAACCTGACTGGATTGCCTTACATGTAGGACATTCATTGCATGGGCTTCCGTCCACCGGATGCTCGCAGTTGACCGCCCTGGCAAATATCTTTGCAATACTGGTCTTGCCTGTGCCCCTTGTTCCGCAGAACAGGTAGGCATGGCCGATTCGTTCCGACGTTATCTGGTTTTTCAGGGTCTGCACGATTGGGTCCTGTCCCTTTACATCCTCAAACGAGACAGGGCGCCATTTGCGGTATAACGCCGTGTATGACATTCTGATTACTCCTTGTTACATGGTTTATTCGTCGCCAAAGCTGATTCCCACCATCTTGGCTTCCCGGATCATGGAACTTTCCGGATCAACTGTCTTTAACTTTCCAGCCACCTCTGCAAGCGGCACTTTTGTAATATCATTATTTTTAACAGCTACCATATAACCGTATTCCTTGTCTGCTATGAGCCTGGCTGCTGCTGCCCCAAGCCTTGTGGCAAGGACCCGGTCATATGCGCAGGGTTCTCCGCCCCTCTGCATGTGTCCCGGCACCGTGACGCGCACTTCGCTGCCCGTGACTTCCTGTATCCTGGCCCCGATTTCATAGGCAACAGATGGATATACCATGCTGTTTTTCTTTTTCTCCTTCAGTTCCTTCTTGCTCATACCAGCTTCTTCCCTGGATATGGCGCCCTCCGCCACTGCCAGGATGGAGAAGCGTTTTCCAGCCTTGGAACGTTTGGTCAGGGCGTCGCATACAATGTTGATATCGTATGGGATCTCCGGGAGAAGTATGATGTCAGCGCCTCCGGCCAGTCCTGCATATAAGGTAAGCCAGCCCACCTTATGTCCCATAACTTCCACGATGAATACACGTCCATGGGATGCTGCCGTTGTGTGGATGCAGTCAATGGCATTGGTAGCCACATCCACCGCGCTCTGAAAACCGAATGTCATATCGGTACCCCAAAGGTCATTATCAATTGTCTTTGGAAGGGAAACCACGTTGAGTCCCTCTTCGCTGAGCATGTTGGCTGTCTTCTGGCTTCCGTTGCCGCCTAATACCACCAGACAGTCCAGTTTCAGCTTTTTATAGGTATGTTTCATGGATTCTACTTTATCCAAACCATTTTCATCGGGAATGCGCATTTGCTTGAATGGCTGACGTGATGTGCCGAGGATTGTACCGCCCTGGGTCAAAATACCTGAAAAGTCAGATGATTTCATAATCTGGTAATCCGCATACATAAGTCCCCTGTAGCCGTCTTCAAAACCAATGATTTCAACATCGTCGAACATGTTGTATAAGGATTTTGCCACACCTCTCATGGTAGCATTCAGAGCCTGGCAGTCACCGCCGCTGGTCAGCATTCCGATTCTTCTCATATTGCACTTCCTCCATATCAAACTATTGCTTACTTGTCAATGGTTCTATTATACCCATTTTGTAATTATAACGCAAAGGGTGTCCATGGGCAAGCATAAATTAAGGAACGAATCTGTCAGAAATATTAAGAAATGGGACATAAATCTGTGGGCAACAAATGTCATCTCCAGATTTATATCCCATTTTAAATTCCACGCACCTTGCTTTGTGCAATCGCCACGGACGTTACTCATGCAGTTAACTCGGTCCAGGCTGCCTCACGGCACACGAGAGGTTCCGCTTAGTGCTGCTGCATTCCTGCCCTGACACGGTTCACAGATTCCCGTTGCGTAAGACCCAAACGTCAACGCCACTTACACAAGGCAGCTCCGCAACGTGTTGCCCGAGGCAAGGTATCACCCCTGCTGGAGCGGATTGCAGGTTCAGGGCACCGCTATCTCCCCGGCTGCGTGGAAACTTTATGACTTAGTTGGGTGTTGCACACATTACATGCATATGATATACATTGTGTGTAACCGCCTGTTAAGTATAACTTGTGGGCGGGGTTTTGTCAAGGGGCGGGATTCCCGGCGCAATATCACATTTCACAGGGATACCTGAATCCCCACTGGCCTCTGATTGTATCCATTATCTCCATGACCCGGACAGTAGAGGCCTGGGGCATCTGAGGACACTCCGGACTCCCTTGCCTAATAGCCTTGCGGCACGCCTCCACCTCATACTCAAATCCGGTAATCTGGTCCGGGGTCTTAAAGCTTTCCACCAGTTCCCTGTTCATGTTATATAGGTCAATCCGGGCGCAGTTATTGATATTGTCTATTACCAGGAAACCCTTGTCCCCAAAGACCGTGCCCTGGCGGTCCGTATTGGCCAGGACCGTGGCATGCAGTACGGCAAGCCTGCCGTCCCTCCATGTAATTGTGATTCCCTCCGACACATCTGCGCCCTGGTCGTTAAATACTGCCCCGGAAGTAATGGATTCATAATCCTCCCCAAAAACCATAAGGGCAAAATTAATTGCATAAACCCCTACATCTAAAAGGGCGCCGCCGCCCAACGCCGGATTCATCAGCCGCTCCACGCCTGTCAGTTCATACCCCAGATTGGCTGTAATGGAGATTGGGGTCCCAATGGCCCCGCTGCTTATGATATCAGAAATCATCTTCCTGGACGGCAGATATCTGGTCCATATGCCCTCGGCGCACAATACCCCTGCCTGCCGGGCCATGGATAGTACTTCCCGTGCCTGAGGCGCATTGAGTGTAAATGCCTTTTCGCACAGGACATGTTTCCTGTGTCCAATACACAGCTTCATGTCTTCATAGTGACGGGAATGTGGGGTTGCCACATAAATCAGGTCAACCTCGCTGTCCGCAGCCAGCTCCTCATATGAGCCGTACGCCCTGCCAATCCCATACTCCCCGGCAAACCTCCCTGCCCGCTCCAGGGAGCGCGAACCAACGGCATGTATACATACCTCTTCCATCCCCTGTGCGGTTTGCACCATCTTGACTGCAATCTTACCAAGACCCATGATTCCTATCTTCAGCATCTGATTTCCTCCTTTATCTGCCTTCCCTGATTTTCCTGAAAAACTCTTTCATCATCCCGGAACATTGTTCCCCCAGGACACCTGGGCGCGTATCCACCTGATGGTTAAAACCGGGTTCGTGCAGCATATCCAGAACCGACCCCGCGCACCCCGCCTTGGCATTCATGCAGCCTATCACTACACGTGGAATCCTGGCCTGGACAATGGCGCCGGAACACATGGGACATGGTTCCAGGGTAACATACATGGTACAGTCCTCCAGCCTCCAGTCACCCAGTTTTTTACATGCCTTTTTCATGGAAATGATTTCTGCGTGGGACAGTACGCTCTTATCTGCATTCCTGCGGTTATATCCCCTGGCTATGATCTGTCCCTGGCGGACAATCACACATCCAATCGGCACATCCCCCAGGGCCGCGGCCTTATGGGCCTGACGGATTGCCTCGCGCATGAACCGTTCATCCGTCCTGAGCTGTTCTTTTTCTTCCTTCTCTGCCTTAAGGGCGGCAAGGCGCTTCTGCTCCATTCTCTTTTCCCAGTTCCTGCGCCTGGTCAGTTCCCCTTTCTGCTGCTGTGTATATGTCAGGTCCTGTTGGGCCTGGTTTATTTTATCTGCTTCCATAGACAGTGCTTCCTCTTTTTTTTCAACTCTGATTGTGTTATACTTTTTCATTATATAAGACAAGTCATAAAATGAAAAGGGATGGGTTTATTATATCATGAAAATTTGTGGACTGCAAAAGACCACACTGCTGGATTTCCCTGAGCGTGTGGCCTGTACGGTTTTTACCGGGGGATGTAATTTCCGCTGTCCGTTCTGTCATAACAGCGAACTGCTGGGCAGTGAAGCAGAGGAAGATTATACGGAAGAAGAGATATTTGATTTTTTACATAAGCGAAAGGGAATCTTGGAAGGGGTCTGTATAACGGGCGGGGAGCCGACGCTGCAGCCTGACCTGGAGGACTTCATCCGGCGTATCCGGTCAATGGGTCTGGCTGTAAAGCTGGACACCAACGGATACAGGCCAGGACTGCTGAAGGATTTATGTAAAAAAGGACTGCTGGATTTTGTAGCCATGGACATCAAGGCTTCCAGGGATGATTATGGGAAGGTCTGCGGGGTTCAGGGGCTGCATATGGAATATATAGATGAGAGCATTGATTTCCTCTTGTCCGGCAGCGTACCCTATGAATTCCGGACAACCGTTGTCCGCGGCCTTCATACTGCTGATGATTTCAGCAAAATCGGGCCGTGGATCAAAGGCTGCCCCAGGTACTACCTGCAGTGTTTTACGGAATCCGGCCAGGTGCTGGTTCCCGGCGTGTATTCTGACTTTACCAAAGATGAGATGCTGGTTTTTGCGGACCTGGTCCGCCCTTATGTAGACCAGGTATCCCTGCGCGGAATTGATTATTAATATAAAATCACAAACACGTTCTTTATTGGATTTATGTTCAGGACAGACATTTTAATCCTGGTTATCCATCCTTACATCTGCATACCAATAGCCAAAGCGGCCGTCCTGTGACGGCTGTTTTTTCGAGAGTACAAAATGCGGGAAGCCGAACATGGATGCCATGTATTTTTCATTGCTGTAATAATGGCCCGGTACTCCCAGGATATAACGGACCCTGCCCTGTTCTTCACTTCCGATGCGCGCAAGTATCAGGTACCGGTAATTATAATAACCGTGAAGCAGGAAGCTGTTGTTTCCGTAATTCCAGTTTTCCCTTGGCAAAAGACCGATATCCTGGGGCTTTATGGTAAGGATCTCGCATCCGTTGGCGCTGTCAAAGGCCTGTATCTTGGCGTAACGCTTACGGAATCCTTCCCAAAGCTTATGGGGCCCTATGTCTTCCTGTTCCTCTTCTTCGAGGCGCTGCAGGTCCTGGGGATTTCCCAAAAGTATGTCTTCCTCCCGGACATTGCCTGCCTGGACATTAGCCTCTGGGACATTGTCCTGTGGGGTATTATTCTGCGGGACATTACCCTGTTGGGCATTGCCCTGTGGGGCGTTATTCTGCGGGGTATTTCCCTGCGGGGCATTACCCTGTGGGGCATTGTTCTGCGGGGCATTTTCCTGTGGGGCGTTATTCTGCGGGGCATTTCCCTGTGGGGCATTGTTCTGCGGGGCATTTCCCTGTCGGGCGTTATTCTGCGGGGCATTTCCCTGTCTGGCATTTCCTTCTGTGGTATTCATCACAGGGGGGTTAACCACCGGGGCATTCACCGCCGGGGTATTCCAGCTCTCCGGCCGGCCGGCCATTACATTGGAATCAGGCCTCCTATCCTGGCGGAGAGCGGCCTCTTCTTCCGGCTGTGCCATGCCTCTTTGCGGCATTCCCCGATTGAATCTCATATTCTGTCTGGGCTGCATTCCTCTTCTATTCTGCATGTTGGGACAGGTTGGAATGGAAGAGCGGACCGGGACTCCGGTATCTGCCGAAGCAGGGTTCCCAATCCAGGCATCGGTATTTTCGGCGGTCTGTCCTTGGGTATCCGTATCAGATGGCATGGCGGTCTGGTTCGGGGTATTCCTATCCGGCGGCATGACAGTCTCACCCAAGGTATTCCTATCCGGCGGCATGACAGTCTCACCCAGGGTATTCCTATCCGGCGGCATGACAGTCTCACCCAGGGTATTCCTATCCGGCGGCATGACAGCCTGGCCCGGGGTATTCCTATCCGGCAGCATGGCAGCCTGGCCCGGGGTATTCCTATCCGACGGCGCCGGGGTCCTTGCCGGTTCCTGCGCCGCTCCCTGCCCGTTCTGTCTTACAGTGATATTGGCCCGTGGATAGCGGCCAGCCCTTCGAAGCATTTCACGCTGCCGCAAAGTACCGGATTCCTGCCAGAATTCCATACCCATCTGCTCCCCGGCCCTAGGCCATGCCCCCGTCTGTCCACCGGGCATCTGCGCCCTGTCCGAAGCCGGATGCATTCCCATTTCAGGCTTTGCAGCATTGTATTGTCCCATATTATTTTCTGGTTGTGTATCATTATACTGATACCACTGATTATCTGTGTTTTCCGCACATCCGGCTCCTGCCTCTGTCTCCATGGCAGACTCGCCCCACACAGGTATTTCATGGTCCTGAACCGTATTTTCCCCAGGCCACCCCGGCTGCGGATTATCTGTGGAGTCCCTTCCTGCCATTGCCTCATCTGCCAACTCAGCTCCGGCCAGCTTCACATCCGCTGATTCCCTTCCTGCCGTCACCGCATCTGCTGATTTTGCATCAGACATTTCCTTACCCGCAGATCCTGCTTCCTCCGGTCCTGCACCCGAGGATTGCGTTCCGGACAGTTCCCCTTCCAAACATCCGCTTCCAGCCGGTTCTGCTCCAAAAGGCCCCTCTCCTGACAGCTCTCCTTCCAGGGATTCCGTTCCCATCAGTTCCGTTCCGGAAGGTCCTGCTCCGGTCAGCTCCACTCCCACGGATTCCGGGGCGGGCTGCCCTCCATCCGCGGCCTCTGCGCCTGCCAGTTCCATATCCGCAGCCCCGGCGCCTGCCAGTTCCATATCCGCAGCCCCGGCGCCGGCCAGTTCCATATCCGCGGCCTCTGCGCCGGCCAGTTCCATATCCGCAGCCCCGGCGCCTGCCAGCTCCATATCCGCGGCCCCGGCGCCTGCCAGTTCCATATCCGCAGCCCCGGCGCCAGCCAGCTCCATATCCGCGGCCCCGGCGCCTGCCAGTTCCATCTGGTCATTCCCTGTGCCGGACGCTGCCGCTGTGCCGGTTTCCGGGACATCCGTGTTCCTGACGCCAACCGGTTCCATGCTTCTGGATGACTCCAGTAAGGGAATCTTCTTATCGCCAATCTCCCTGGCCAGTTCCTCCACCTTTTTATGTATCTGCTGCTCGGAATCCCCCAGCCTGCCTGAGGTCACGTCTGCCAGTTCCACCTCTGCCGCATGGGCGACGGCGTCTTCCCAGATCGTTGTATATGCGCGCCATGAATCGTCTGCTTCATGGATGGTCAGGCCATAACAATGGTCCATGCTGTATCCGGAGTCAGCAGCATTTTCCACGGACACCACTGCCCTGAATTCACCGGAACCGCCCCTGATAAATATATTTCCCAGCAGTATTTCCTTGCCCGGAGCCAGCAGATAAACCCCAAGGTCGCTGCTTCCCACGTAGACTTTTTTTACATTTACGCTGAGCTTGCACTGCCCGTTCCTGGACTCCAGCTTGGCAAACCCGATATTTTTGCCTTTGACTTCCCCTTCGTAGGCATAGATATAAGATATCAATCTCCGATAATTGGTCATATTTTCACTCCTCGCACCCATAGTCTGCAGCTGCCCCGAAAACGGCCTATCTGCTTTTATAAATATTTTATGCAATTACCCCTTGAAAGTATGTTAGGAAAATGTTATCCTATATTTAAACAGAAATAAAAATTTTTTCCAAGTTGATGGCCGGGCAGTTTCCAGGGTCTGTTTGAAAATTTCGTTCCCTACGTCGGCGGGAATGGATTTTCAGGCACAGCCCATGGCAGACGGACATCTGCAACTATTATTAATGTATGGAAAGGTGGCAATTATTATGAGAATCATCAAAGCAAAAGATTATGACGACTTGAGCCGCAAGGCAGCCAACATCATATCAGCACAGGTCCTTTTAAAACCTGACTGCGTACTTGGACTGGCAACCGGCTCCACCCCAATCGGCACCTATAAGCAGCTGATTGAATGGTACGAAAAGGGCGACCTGGACTTTTCAGCAGCAAAGAGCGTGAACCTGGATGAATACAGGGGCCTGACAAAGGATAACGACCAGAGCTACTACTATTTCATGTATAATAACCTTTTCAAACACATTAATATTAACATGGAGAATACCAATGTTCCGGACGGAACAGAACCTGACAGCGAAAAAGAGTGCTCCCGGTATGAGAATGTAATTGAAGCTTACGGCGGCGTTGACCTTCAGCTGCTGGGCCTTGGACACAACGGCCATATTGGTTTTAATGAGCCGGATAAGGATTTCCCCCGGACCACACACTGCGTGGACCTGACCCAGAGCACCATTGAGGCCAATAAGCGTTTCTTTGCATCCGTTGACGACGTGCCCAAGCAGGCGTATACCATGGGTATCGGAACCATCATGAAGGCCCGTAAGATCCTTCTTGTGGTAAGCGGTGCAGACAAGGCACAGATCCTTCACGATGTACTCTGCGGACCTGTCACACCAGAGGTTCCGGCTTCCATCCTGCAGTTACATAGCGATGTAATTGTGGTTGCGGATGAAGCTGCCATGGCTAAATTATAATTACGGAAAGGGGATTGCCGCAGGGCAGTCCCCTTTTTTATATGCACTGGTGTTAACTTTTGTTTAAGCCCAGCAGCCTTTCTGCATTTTCATGCAACAGCAGTTCAAGCACCTCCGGTTCAAAGGGCAGGGTCCTGAACTGTTCCAGGCTCTGCTTTAAGGGCCTGACCGGATAACTGGTGGCAAACATCATACGGTAGCGCATGAATGAATTGGCCGCCCGTACAAACTGGTCCGCAAAGGGCATGTTGGGCAGGCTTAAGAAGAAATCCGGATAGCAGTATACGTTCATGCACTGGAGCGCGGTTCCAAGGAATTCCTCCACAAAGGGCCAGCAGCCATGGGATACGGTGAACGCGACCCTGGGGAAACGGAGGGCTGTATGCTGCACCGCGATGGGATTGCAGTATGACAGATCCTCCCCTGCCAGGACGCTTAATGTAAATGCGCATATCAGGCCGTGTTCCTCACAGGCAGCGTAAACCGGGTCCAGCTTCCTGTCATCCACATAAACCGGAGGCATGGACCATCCCGGCTCCATGGCAATCCCCTTAATCCCATATGTCTTAACATAATATTCAATCTCAGCCACAGCCCCATCCACATCCGCGGGGTCTACTGCGGGAAATGATATGAACTGTTTCGGATACAGCATCTGAAGGCGGCACACATCCTCATTATCCACGGCTGCCATGCCCGGACGCACCTTCCTCCCCTGTACGACCTGCATGTCAATCCCGGACGCCGACAGTTCATCCATGTATAACCGGAAGTCCCCATGCCGGGCTGATTCAATCCCTATGCTATCCCTGTATATCCCGGGCACATCCTCCGGTCTCTCAAAATCATCTTCCATGGGCCTGGGAAAGAAGTTTCCCTTTGTTACAAAACTCTTATACGGAGGCCTTGTCCTAAAATCAATTACCATCCCTAATCCCCTCCTTGTTTTAGCATTGATATAATGAATAAAAAAGATTATTATATTGATATAGATAATATGTTATTACTTATCAATCACCGGAAAGGAGCAGACCATGACCCTCCGCCATCTCCGCATCTTTGTTGCAGTGGCCGAATCCCTTAATATGCACGCGGCGGCAAAGCAGCTTTATATTGCGCAGCCAGCCATAAGCCAGGCCATCTCTGAACTTGAGAACCATTATAATGTACGGCTTTTTGAAAGGCTGTCCAAAAAAATCTATATAACGCCGGCCGGAAGCCAGTTTCTTTTTTATGCAAAGCACATCCTCTCGCTGTTTGGCGAACTGGAACAGCAGATGAATGACACAACCGCGTATACGGAAGTTAAGATCGGGGCCACCATTACCATCGGCACCTGTCTGATGAACCATATACTGCATGAATTCCAATCCTGTTATCCTCAGGCCGAGGTACGGGTATCCATCAACACCCCGGACTATCTGGGCCCCTCCCTGGCCAGGAATGAACTTGATATCGCGCTGGTTGAAAGCCTCCCCACCAGCCCGGACCTGATATTTGAACCGTTTCTTGACGATGAGATGGTCCTTGTGGTAAGCCCTGACCACAAATTCGCCAAAACCAGATACGCCACCCTGGACGAAATCAGCGCGGAAAATTACATTGCCCGTGAGCCCAGCAGCACGCCGGAACTGTTTACGAACTTCATGGAAATCCACAACCATATTTTGAAAAGCACCTGGTTCTGCAATAATTCGGAGACAACCAAGCTGGCTGTCATCAATAATTACGGCATAACCGTCATCTCCAGGAGGATTGTGGAGCAGGAGCTGAATCACGGTTCCCTGGTGGAGGTGGCCCTGGAAGGCGGTCCGCTGTCAAGAAAGTTTTATATGGTGTATCACAAAAACAAGTTCTTCACCAATGCCCTTTTAGACCTTAAGGAAATATGCCTGGATTTAGAAGTGACCCTTCCGGCTTGAACCTGACCCCAGTTACCTGCACAGGGAAATCATTCCCGCGAACATGATCAGTATATTGATTACATAAGCAAATGCACGCTGGCTAAGACGCCTGCAAAGCAGCCCTCCCGCAAAGATACCGGACAGCACAGGAAGCACGCCCGCGGCAAACAGACGGAGGGATTCCCGGTTCAGGGTTCCCATCAGCATATACTGGAGCACCGTAATCAGGCTGACAATTGTCCACAAAAGCGCCATGGTGGCCCTGAATCTGTTTTTCTCCTCCAGTTCCTGCTGCGCATATAAAAGTATCAGGCTTCCTCCTGAGGATATGGCACCCTGGACAATCCCCCCTGCAATCAGGCATCCCCTTAAGGCCCAGGCCGGAAGGTGCATCCCCGCTGCCCGGGGTATCCAAAGCTTCATGATCCCATATCCGCCAATGACCAGCATGAAGCCGCCCAAAAGATGTTTTAACGCATCCACGTCCAAGGTCTTCAGACCGTATACGCCTATGGGAAGTCCTATGCACATGTAGAAAAGGATCCGGAAAAGCCGCTTAAGGTCCACATGTCTCCAGTTTTTTACTGCAATAAAGAGATTTAAGACGCAGGTCATGGTGGAAGCCATGATGACTGCCTTTGCATCAAACAGCTGGGTCAGGAAGGGTATGCTTATCATACCGGCCCCAAATCCACCCACGGCCCCCAGCACATTGGCTGCAAACAATATGGACATATAACACAGGAGAAGCAGCGGGTCATTCATGCCAGCGCTCCTGCTGAATCCAGTATCATCCGGAAGAACCTGTCATTGTCCATCTCAAACACCACTTTTACATTTTCCGGTTTTCCGGACCGGTGGGCATAGTCGCAGATGGTGGCGCCGGATAAAGGACCTGGTTCCGTGGGGATTTCCACATACATCATCTCGCTTTTGGTTACAACAAAAGGGTCGATGATACCTGCCACCGCACATGCGTCATGGACCGGACAGCCCCCCAGGTCAATCCACACCCGGTTGTGCATGTTCCAGAACTCCTGAAGCAGGCAGGACATCATAAGTCCGGTCCTGTTGCCCAGCGCTTTCAGCGAATCCAGGAAATCCTGCCCGAACAGTGTCCTGTATGTAACATCGTAGCCGTACATGGTAATGGGCAGGCCGCTTTCAAATACTATCTTTGTGGCCTCGGCGTCCAGATATGTATTGAATTCCATGAACGGCCTGGTCAGGATGAAGTGGCAGGTGCCGCCCATAAGGGAGATGCACCGCACCTTTTCCTCGCACAGCTCAGGGAATGTGCGGATTAACAGCCCCAGGTTGGTAAGGGGGCCTGTGCCAATCAGCACCACCTTTTCCCTGCTGTTCCTGAGTACGTCCGCCATCACCTCCACCGCTTTACGGTCCGATGGTTTTAAAGGGTTGTCCCGCGGAAAATCAAAACCGTCCAGTCCGCTGACCCCATGGCACCCTTCCGAATCCGTTCTTGTATAGGCCCGTACAATGGGGCGGCTGGCCCCTGGGGCCACAATGCATTCTGCCCCGCAGTAATTGAGGATATTGAGGGTGTTCCTCACCACCTTTTCCATCACCTTATTGCCCGCCACATTGGTGATTGCCTTTACGTCCAGACGCGGGCTCCCAAGCGCCAGGACCAATGCCACCATATCATCGTGGCCCGGATCACAGTCTATGATTACCGGAATTTTTTCCATAGGTCTTTTCCTCTCTTTCCGCTTCCTTCATTTCCTTCCTGATCCGTTTTTCTTTTACCTGCTGTTCATGGGCAGAGTAGATGATGATGCCTGCAATGGACACAACATAAGGTATGGCCATCACAACATCCGAAGAAAATGAATTGATCTGCAGCACATTGGCGACCGCGTTGGCGCTTCCGAATAACAGGGAAGCAATCATGGCCCCTATGGGGTTGCCGCGCCCCATTGCATCTGCGGCCACTCCGATAAAACCGCGGCCCGCTGTCATATTCACAATGAATACCTGCATATTGCCCATGGACAGGTACATGCCTCCAAGGGATGCAAAGAGGCCGCTGAGTCCCAGGGCGATCAGCTTTACCTTTGTAGGGTTCTCCCCCACAGACCTGGCGGCGCTGCTGTTTTCCCCCACTGCCCGGATCCTGAGCCCCAGGGGCATCCGGTACATCAGGAACCAGACCACGATGACCAGGATGAACGCCACATAGGTAAATACGTTATGGCCTGATACAATATCCCCCAATACGGGTATGCTCCGGATGACAGGTATGTCAATGCCGGGAATCCCCATGCTCTTAACCATGGATGAGGAACCCTTATCCCCGGTAAAGGCATACAGGATCATTACGGCGGCCCCTGAGGTAAAGGTGTTGATGGCCACGCCTGTCAGTATCATGTTGGTATTCATCATGATATGGAAATACCCCATGAAGATTCCCATGACCACACCCACCGCCATCCCGCAGACCAGGGCCAGCCAAATGTTTTTTGTATATGCGCTGACCAGCACGCCTGTCAGGGCGGACATGATCATGGTGCTGTCTATGGTAATGTTGGTCACGCCGCCCTTTCTGGCAATCAGGGAGGACAGGCTGGCAAAGATAAGGGGCGTGGAAACACGGATAATGGTATAGAAAAAGCCGGTTGTCAGGAAATTCTGCAATATATCCATTGATTATGCCTCCTTTGCCTTTTGTGTATTGTACTTAACCCTGAGTTTCTGCTGGGTCCTGGCCAGAAATGCATTGGCTCCGATAAACAGGATCATGACAGCCTGAATGATCATTACGATTTCACTTGCCACATCCGAAGAGCGGTTCATGATGTCCGCGCCCGTCCTTACATATCCCAGGAACAATGCGGAAAACAGGATATATTGAGGCTTATACCTGGCAAGTGTGGCTACCATGATACCGTCCCACCCCAGATTGGTCAGGGAAAACCAGGCAAACCTGGGATTGCGCCCGAACATTTCCATGCCCCCGCCAAATCCGCTGAGCGCGCCCCCGATGAACTGGGCCAGCACGCACATGGCAAATACGTTGATTCCAATGTATCTGGCATAGTTGGGATTGGCCCCTATGAGGCGGATGCTTAAGCCCCACTTGGTTTTGTACAGGAAGAACCAGGTCAGCACAATTGCAATGAGCGCAATAATCAGGTTGGCGTTTACCTTTGTCCCATCAATCAGCGTGGGGAGGAAGCTGTCCTTGGGCAGCGGATAGGAGCCCGAGGAGGTGGAGGTGATGTCCATGAGATAATTGCTGAATATGTAATTCCCGATATAAAATATTACATAGTTAAAAAGCAGGGAGACCACAAAGGCATCCGTACCGTATTTCAGGTTCACGATCATGGGGAGCAGCGCCATCAGCCCGCAGACAACCAGCACCACCGCCATGGAGACCAGTGTCAGGCTGTGGCCATGTACCACGGTAAACTTCAGGGATACCGCCGCTGCCATAAGGCCGCCGAAGTAATAACACCCTTCGCCGGACAGGGTGCGCTTGCCGGTGGCCCAAAGCACGCATACACCCAGGCCTACGTAAATCAAGGGCACGGTATTCTCTATCAGGTTCCCCATCCTTCGCGTGGAGGTAAACGGCCCCAGCAAAAAGGCGTGGAGGGCCTCCATAGGCTCGTCGCTGACAATCAGGATGATTACGAAGGCTGTCAGCATTGCAATGACAATTGCAAGCAGGACCTTTACAAAGGAAAATGTCTGGTTCAGTCTGTTATTGTTCATAAAATGCCTCCTTTATTTCCTCCGGAGTCTGCTTTTTTATCCCCAGCATGTATTCTCCCAGGGTTTCCTCGGTAATTCCCTGAAGGCTTTTAAAATACGCTGCGATTTCGCCTTCATACATCACGATCAGGGAATCGCTGAGTTCCATGATTTCCGCCAGGTCTGCGGAACTTATAAGGATGGCCGCGTCCCTGTCCCTTAGTTCGAATATCTTCTCATGTATGAATTTGGTGGCTCCTATGTCAATGCCCCTGGAAGGCTGGTCAATGACAATCAGGTCCCTGGGCATGGAAAGCTCCCTGGCAACCACCACCTTCTGGATGTTGCCGCCGGACAGCATGTCCACGGTCTGCTTCTCGCTGTCACATTTCACGGTGAATTCCCGGATCAGCTCCCTGGATTTCCGGGTCAGCTGCTTTTCCTTCACAATGCCTGCCTTGGAGATTTCAGGGTCCGAAAGCCGGTTGGCCAGAAGGTTTTCCTTAATCGTGGCTTCGCTGGCAACGCCAAACAAAAGCCTGTCCTGGGGTATATACGCGGTCTTGGCAATATCCCGGATGTTTCGGATGGACATCCCGGATACGTCGTGGCGCTTTATCCGGATCTTCCCTCTCTGGATAGGCCGCAGGCCTGTGATGCACTCCAGCAGCTCCCTCTGCCCGTTTCCTTCCACCCCTGCTATGCCAAGGATTTCCCCGCTCCTTACCGTGAAGCTCACATCATTCACCTTGAGCTTTCCTTCCCCATATCCATGGTACAGGTGCTCCACCCTTAACACCACATCCCGGGGCCGGGCCTGTTTCTTTTCCAGGTCCATCTTGACTTCACGCCCCACCATCAGCCGCGAGATATCGGATTCCGTAATATCCTTTACATCATATACCCCCATGGACTGCCCGTTCTTCATGATGGTGATCCTGTCGCATATCTGCTTGACCTCACGGATCTTGTGGGAGATGAATATGACTGTGTGCCCATGTTCCTTTAACAGGATAAGCTGCCGGAACAGTTCCTCTGTTTCCTGTGGCGTCAGCACGGCTGTGGGTTCGTCCAGTATAAGTATCCTGGCGCCGCGGTACAGGGCCTTCAGGATTTCCACCCTCTGCTTCATCCCTACCGGCAGGTCCTCCACCCGGGTGTCCGGGTCAATGGGAAGCTGGTACATCCGGGCGATACGCCTGGTTTCCTCCACTGCCTTTGCCCGGTTGATGAAGATACCCTTTTTTGGTTCTTCCCTCAGCATCATGTTCTCAGACACAGTAAGGGATGGCACCAGCATGAATTCCTGATGCACCATACCGATTTTCAGGTTGATTGCCTCGGCCGGGCTGTTGATACGGACCGGCCTGCCTTCAAACAGCACTTCACCTTTGTCTATTTTTTCTAATCCAAACAGCATTTTCATGAGTGTGGATTTGCCCGCTCCGTTTTCCCCCATAACGGCATGGATTTCCCCGTAATCCACACTGAAATCCACATCCTTGTTGGCAACCACACCATTGGGATAAATCTTAGTGATTCCTTTCATTTCAATTGCAGGCGTCTGCATACCATGTCCACCTTCCTGATTTTATCGGGTAAAAATGGGAAGGCAGGCTTTTTTCAAAACTTGCCCTCCCATGTCAGCATGTGCATTGTTATTGTGCGGAACTGATGATCCCATCAATCTCCTCTGCATCCATACCGATGGCAGTTGGTACCGTCACTTCCCCGCTTCCAATCTTACCCTCATACTCTGTCACCACCGCCTTCACCTCATCGGGCAGCTGCGCCTCATAATATTCGTTCTTAACCACGCCGGCCCCGTCTTCCTTCACCCCTACTGTTTCCTGGGACCCAAATGGAAGCTCGCCCTTGGCGAATCTTTCATAGGCAGTGCTTACGGCGTTGTCCACCTTTTTCATGACAGATGCAAGAATCACCTTCTCCAGGCTTTCGTCGCTGTTGGCGTATTTGGCAGCCACATCCTGGTCATTACCAATGGCTGAAACGGATTTATCCCTGGCAGCTTCATATACGCCTACCGCCGCGTTGCCGCAGGCCGGGAAAAGTACGTCCGCGCCATCCGTGATCTGGGCAAGGGCCAGTTCCTTTGCAAGGGTTGCATCATTAAAATCATTGGTAAACGCAACCGCCACCTTTATATCAGGATTGACTGCCTGGGCGCCGGATATGAAACCTACCATAAAGTCATAGATAACAGGTATTTTGGTGGCGCCCACAAAACCGATATAATTTGACTTTGTCATGCTTGCCGCAATCACCCCGGCCATATAGGCGGCTTCATTCTGATGGAAATCCATGGCATATACATTGGGCATGTCCACGGAATCAAAATCCAGGTTCACATCGTAACAGATGAATGGGATTTCCGGATACATGGGCGCAACGGTCTGAATGGTATCCTTCATCAGGGAACCCCCGGTGATGATAAGGTCATAATCCTCTTCACACAGGTCGCTCATGGCCGCCTCCCATTTAGCGGAATCCGTCACGGCCGTGCCCAGTTCTATGATGTCCAGCTCGGCCCCGATTTTGTCAGCAATTGCTTCCGATGCCCGGCATGCCAGGTCGTGGGTTCCCCCGTCCCCACGGACATTGGGCAGGACGGTAACCATCTTCTTTACCTCTTTTGACATTTCCTCTGACTGTCCTTCTGACGCCTCTTTTGTACTCCCGCCGGTGTCATCTGCTGCCACGGCCGCTGTGTTTGTGTCCTTTTTCTCCTCTGCCGGCCTGGTTCCCCCGCACCCAGCCATGGACAGTACAAGCGTCACCGCTGTAAACATTGCAACCAACCTTCTCTTCATTGTGCTACCTCCCTGAATCGTTTTTAAAAATACGTTTTAACTGCTATGTTGTATAAACAGTATAGCATTGTATATTGATATCGTAAAATATATATTCTTTATTAGTCTGATAAGCATTTACTTATTATAGTTATATTCTTTTGTTATATTTTACCAATAATTCCATCTATATCCATATTACAGGGTCCAGGCAAAATAAAAGAACCGCTCAGCAGCTGGTAACGCCGCAAAACGGTTCCTTCTATATTAGGATATCATGCCATATTTATTCAACTGTATCATAATCCGTACGGTAAGTCAGATAGTCACCGTCTCCCTGCTGAATGTCCTTGCCTGAATAATTCGCGCCATTGACCTTCAGCTTCAGCTTACCTAACTCGAAGTTCTCCGTAAAGGTATTGCCAATCTCTGTCAGGAACATCTCATCGGAAGCTCCCTCGGCGCTTTCCGCCTGATTGAGATTAAGGGTTCCCACGGAATCTTCTTCCTTGCCCTCAATGTCAAAGCTTAAAACCTGGGTGCCCTCTGTCAGCACGCCGTATTCAATCAGTTTGTCCACCAGAAGCTGGGCATCCAGACCTTCGGTGTCAAGGGAATCCATGTCCTGCACTAAGCTGTCGGAATCACCGCCATGATAAATGGAAACAACTGCTACCGGCATTACATTAGGATCCGGAACCTTATCAGCTGCACCGCCCGTGCTTTGGGGAATCATATTCTCAGCTGACTTTGCCGTGGCTGCTGATGTTTCCTTTTTCTGTTTCTCAGTAGTAGGCGTACACGCTGCCAGTGATACGGCCACCATGACTGCCATCGCGCCTATTAACCATCTTTTCATAATTGTATATGCCTCCTTTAGTCCTCTTCAAAGCTTCTGAACCAGGAGTTCAGTTTTGTCAGCGCCTTTACAAGGGCTTCCAGTTCTTCTTCCGTCAGTTCTTTCACAACACTTCCTATCATCTGTTCATGGAACTTCTTATGATGATAATAAGCCTTAACTCCTTTTTCTGACAGGGAGATATAAACAACCCGCCGGTCCTCACTGCTGCGCTGCCGGTCTACATAGCCTTTTTTCACAAGGCTGTTCATGGAAATGGTCAAGGTCCCCACTGTAACGGATAATGCCCTGGCAATGGTTGACATGTTCTTAGGCTCGTCTATACCAATGGCCTCTATCACATGCATATCGTTATTGGTAAGGTCCCCAAATTCCGAGGTAATAATCGCCTTCTGCTCTATATCATTGACATCGCGGAACAGGCTCACCAAAACTTCATTCAGCGTCTCATAAGTTCCCACGGTTCTCCCTTTCACTTTCTACTTCAAAAGCTTCTTACTGATTGTACAGTATTTTACTTGTTAACACAAGCCCCTAAATCCTTATAAAATTCTTAAAAGCCTGTGACTTTTTTGTGTTTTTTACAGTTTCGTCCAAAATCAGGAATGAAATACAAGCCTGGAAAATACTTCTCCGCGTTCCTCAAAGTTTTTAAAGATACCATAGCTGGCAGCTGCAGGTGAAAGCACGCAGCTGTGTCCCGGCCTGGTAATCTCCATGGCGCGCCTCACACCGTCCTCCAGATGTTCAGCCAGGATCAGTCTGGGCCTGTCTTTAAATTCAGGATAAAACTTATATATCTCCTGGTAAATACGCTTGCCTGTTGCTTCCATAAGGATGATATGCCTTACCTGGCATTCTGACAGGTACTCAATCAGTTCCCTGTAATCAATCCCCCTGTCCATGCCTCCAATCAGCACGGTGTCCGTGTCCTTTAACGTCTTAAGGGCCTGTATGGTGGTATCGCAGATGGTTGATATGGAATCATCATAATATTTAACCCCGTCCCGCTCACCCAGATACTGAAGCCGGTGAGGCAGGGGTTCATATGTCTTAAGTCCTGCCGTGAATGCACCGTCATCCATCCCAAGGATACTGCACACCCCGTATACCACCCCGATGTCAAAGTAATTGTGCTGTCCCAGCAGCCGGATTTCGTCCACCGGTATCCTGTACGCCTTATCACGGAAATGAATCCATGTGCCGTCAGGTTCCTCCGCCACGCAAAGTTCCGTGTCCGGCTCATTCACCCCGGCCTTTAAAAGCGTGGACGGGCAGATTGCGGACTCGGGAAGGCATTGTACGTTGCATATCAGTATGTCGTCCTTTTTCTGGTTCCTGAAGATACGCTGTTTGGCCTCCACATATTTTTCCATGGTTTTGTAATGGTCCAGGTGCTCCTCATGTATATTGACCAGGATTCCGATATGGGGGGATACGGTCATATATTCCAACTGGTGGCAGGACAGCTCAAACACGATTTTGGTGTCCGGCTTTACCTCCTCCATGTGGTCCAGGGCCGGTATGCCGATATTGCCCAGGATCATGGTGTCCATACCTGCATTCTTAAGGATATGGTATAAAAGGGAGGTAACCGTGCTTTTTCCTTTTGTGCCAGTGATACCGATGATCTGGTCGCGGAAACATTGGAAAAATACTTCTGTCTGGGACAGGATCTGGCACCGGTACTCTTCTATGGGCTTTTCCAGAACGATTCCCGGACTTTTAAAGACCACGTCATAGTCATCCATGCATTTCTGATAGCCTGGTCCTGTTATCCACCGCGCCTCCTCATCCGGCCGCTGCGCCGGGGAGGCCATGTCCGCTATATCAAGGCAGGCATATCCGCCTGCCTGCTTTATGACATGATAGGTTGACTGGCCTTCCCTTCCAAAACCCAGGAGCAGGACCCGCTTGCCCTCAATCCAGGGAGTTATCTTCTCATTCACGTTCATTCTCCTTTTTAGGGTGTGTAAGCGTACCGCCGTCCACACAGTTCTCCCTGACAACCCTGTCCAAGGCCGGGGGCACCAGGTTCTCACTGTCATAGTAGGACGAATACCGGTCCCCCGCAGCCTGATACTGTTTATAAAGGCCGGTGCCCTTATAATAGGAAAGAAGGGCCGGAAGCATTTCCCCTTCCTCTTCCATACGCTGAATGGTAAGCACCATTGCCGTGTTAATCTCAGCCCGGCTGCCCACGCACTCAAATGGCTTCTCTTCCCGGATGCCTATCAGCTGTTCCAGGGTTTCCTTCATGGCCTCATCCTGCAGCATATCCCGTCCGAATATGTCCCGCACCTCCTGTGAGGATAGGAACGGGGAGAGTATCAGGTATACAAACAGACACTTGGGGCAGTGTCCGCACCAGCTGTCCGTCCTGCTGCCCGCATTGCAGCTTCGGAAAATCGGATGGTACTGTTTCTGCTTTGCAAAGTACCGGGCTATCTGGAACTCGCTCAATGGGCGCAGCATGCTGAAATAACCGGCGCTTCCCGGCAGGTAACGGTTCTGGTATTCATGAAAATCCTTTTCGAATTTAAAGCTCTTGGAGTATTGGTGGTTGACCGTGCTTCCCTGGACCGTGCTTTCGTTGGCGCTGGATTCATTGGAAAGGGCCACCTGGGATAATCCGTGCATCCTGGCTGCGATGATGCTGGAAAATGCCACCAGGGCCGAGAACGGCGTGTGCCCGTTTAAGTATCCCTGCCGGTTCAGCTCCAGCATGTTAGGATCCAGGGTCCGCCTGGCATTTATGACCTGGCCCTCCTTCAGTCCCGCAGCCTCCGTGGTATGGATGGTGGCGCCTCTGGGGTTGATGATGTAGGCATGTATGGGCACCCCGGCACCGCGCAGCAGCTCCAGGGTGACCGCGGAATCCTTTCCTCCGCCAATGGGGACCAGTACCCCTTTTTCCTGCGGGGACCGGGAACCGGGGGCCTGCAGGGGCCGGGAGCCATACGGCTCCGGCTGACATTGCAGCTCCGGCTGGCTCTGCACATTGCATACAATCTCCATGAAATCATCCTGGCCAGCTTCCCATATCTGATTCACATAAAAGAACTCGCCCAGGCCGTTATAATACAGGTTCTTCCACCATTCCATCTGGTCCTGGTCCAGGAAACCAGCTTCCACGATTACCCTTGGAGGACATGCAATCTTCCAGTAACTCACCAGTTCCACCATGCCCAGTGAGAATATCATGTCCTGCATGAGCCGGTCCCTGGACCACTGCACGGTATCCCCTGCTGCCTTTGGGAACCTCCAGACAGGGGCAAAGGCTGCGAGACCGGGAATCTCAAACCTGTATGTAATCCTGCACCCGCTTTCATCTTCTTCTATCCCGTAACTTTTATATATGAACTGAGGATACTGCCTGCGCAGTGTCTGATATTGTTCCATAATATGTCCTCTTTCCTTACAACACAAACCCGCTGTACACCCTGCCCCTCTGCGATACAGGGCGCATATACAACGGATTCCCTTTTTATCTATGGCTATTATAGTCAATAACCCTTGATTTTGCAATGTTTTTTTGACTGGGACCGTCTGCCGGCACCTTACCTTATGGCGCCTGCAAGGAATACGCTGGCAGCCACTCCCACGGCTGTTGCAAACAGACCGCCTGCCAGGGTATATCTGCCCTTCCTTATCCCAACGGAACTGAAGTAGATGCTCATACAGTAAAGCACGGTCTCGGTACTGCTCATGAGCACGGAGGCAATGAGCCCTATGCTGGAATCTGTCCCGTATTCCTTAAAAATGTCCAGCACCAGACCGGTGGCCGCTGAGTTGGAAACCAGCCGGACCAGTACCACCGGCACAATCTGAGGCGGCAGATGGATCAGGGCAGCCGGGGCCTTAAGCATTTCCCCCAAAAAATCCAGGAACCCGGATGCCCGCAGCACCCCCACGGAAACCATCAGCCCCACCAGGGTCGGAAGGATTCCCGCCACTGTCCTCATGCCATCCTTGGCCCCGTCTATAAAATCATCCAGCACAGGCCGCCCTGACAGCAGCCCGAAGCCCACAATATAAAAAATCATCAGAGGAACCATGGCCTCTGACAGAAAAAGTATAAACCTCATATGGATATCCCCTGGTTAAGCCGCTTTATACATGGTATTCCGGCAATGATGGTTTCATTCCCCCGGGATTCACAGACAACGGAATAACTGGCGGCGGGCATGGGCGGGGAGGGTTAGGGTGTGTTTAAAAATTCATTCCCGCCAGTTGCGCGCCCGGGTGTGTCCAGACGGATCCACACCGGCTCCCATCCTGTGACAGGCCTTCCGGCGCTGCACACGGCCATCCTGCTGTTTTCAAGGGAAAACTCCTTGAAATAGTACCTTATGTCATCCAATTCCTGGACCACCTCTATATCCTGGCCCTGAAAGCGGATTTCAAATGCATTGAGCGGCAGCGCCATGCCCAGCCCCGTTACCTTCATAAAGCTTTCCTTAAGGACCCACAGCCTGAAGAATGCTTCCTGCTTCTGCTGTCCATCCTCCATCTGTTCCAGATACCTGTATTCCCCATCATGGAAAAACCGGCGGGCCACCTTCACCTTCATGAGACCAATCTCTTCTATATCAATCCCCACCGGGGCGGCGCCGCAGACCCCGGCTGCATAGCAGCCGGAATGTGTCAGGTTAAAATGGATATCCGGCCGCCCTGCCACGGACGCCTTTCCGTTGGTTCCGTATTCCAGGCATGTCTCCCGGGGATTAAGGCCATACTGTTTTAAGATGGCATGAAGCGCAATGCCGGCGCCCAGGGAACGCAGGCGGTCAGCCTCCATCTTGAACTGCATTATCTTGTTTTGACGCTCCCGGGACATTTCATTAAAGTAATATCTGAATGTGTCCCCGTCCTTCAGCTGATTGATATTAAGGATAAATATATGTTCCATTGACAGCTCCTTACCGTTATGAACCCCGACCGGTTCCTATCTGCATATAATCCATTACCTGCCGTCCCCGCCCTTTTCCCGTCACAGGCAAAATAACAGGGACATAGTGGATTATAACATACCGCGGCATAGGGCTGCAAACAAACTGATAACAAACTGCAGATAAAACATCCAAAAAATCCTTGCCGGCCCCAAACAAAAGGCCCTGCAAGGATTTAATGCCCTATGGCGTGTCCATTACTTATGATTCCTTTAATTCCAAAATCAATTCAATCTCAACCGGTATGTTCCAGGGAAGGGCCGCCACCCCGATTGCCGACCTGGCGGGCAGTCCAATCTCATCACCAAATACATCCTTTAATAGCTGGGACGCCCCGTTAATGACCTGGGGATGCTCATAGAAATCAGGCGCTGACGCCACAAATCCCAGGAGCTTCACAAACTGCCTGATCCTGTTCAAATCCCCCAGCTCATGATGCAGGTTTGATATGATATTGATCATGCACCGACGGGCCGCTTCCTGTCCTTCCTCTATTGTATATTCACTGCCCAGCTTTCCGGCCATGTTGCTATCCACCGCATTGTGGGGCGCTGTGCCCGATACATAGAGAAGATGGTCCCCATAGGGCCTTACCAGACTGTAAATCCCTCCTTTTGGGGTAGGGTCCAGCAGCTTGATTCCCAATTCCTCTAATCTGTCGTAAACATTCATTTTATTTTCCTCTCTCCATTATGGTTTTGACAATCTGTTCCCTATCATATCTGTATCCTTCCAGTTCCCTTATCCAGGCAATATCCCCGCAGGTAAGGCTGTCGCTGGAACACCCTGCATGCAGGACCGTCCCGTCCCTTACCTGGAACCTCAGCTTCAGGATTCCTCCGTTCCACCGCATTTCCTGGCTGACCGTGTATTCCGGGCAATTATCCACAATCCAGTCCCGGGACTCATATGTATCCTGCTGCCGGGGCCTTCCCTGGCTTCCATCCCTGTAAACCACAGGAAGGCATGGCCCAAAGACCTGCCTGAACTGTCCTGCCATCAGCCCGCCTGCCTGAACTGGCGTGATATCCGGTATGTATTCCGACAGGTTGGCCACACGTCCCGCAACAGAGCGCACGCCTTTGGACTCCAGTTTTATCCGGGAAGGCCGCAGGCTCTTTTCAAGATGGTCCTTATTGACCCGGACCATCAGCGTGCCATGGAGATATTCATTTCCCCCTTCACAGTATCCGGCCTGTCCCGATATCTTCCTGCCTTCCACAAGGATATCATTCCTTCCGGAAAATACCGCGTCCACACCTAGCGGACGCATCATGCCAAGAAGTACCTGCTGCTGCATTGCCTGACTGCCTTCCCCTTCCCGGTTAATAAAGGTGTAGTTCAGGTTGCCCAGGTCCTGGTATACCGCCCCTCCCCCAGATTTACGCCTGACCAGGTCTATGCCTTTTGATTTGATATAATCCATATCGCATTCCAGATATGGGTTCTGGTTCCTTCCCAGCACCACACAAGGGCGGTTCACCCAGAGATACAGCAGGGTGCTGCCGCTATCTGCCTGCTCCAGCAGTTCTTCCTCCAATGCCAGGTTGTAACATGGATCTGTTTCGTTTGATACGACTATCCTATTCATGATAATGTATGCAGCCTGTGGAAAGGCCCATTGCAGCCTCCCATACGGCCTCCGATGTGGTGGGATGTGCAAAGACTGTTTTTGACAATCCGTCATCCGTAAGGTTATTGGTTATGGCAACCGCAAGGCAGCCAGCCAGAGCCGATGCATCCGGCCCTGCTGCCACGCCTCCTATGATCCTGCGGCTTTGTTCTTCCATGATTAATTTCACAAACCCCTCTGTCTCACCTTGTATTTTAGCCTTACCGTTTGCAGTAAAAGGAAATACGCTGACCTTAACCTTAATATTTTCTTGCCTGCACTGCTCCTCGCTTTTGCCTGCGCTCCCAATCTCCGGGGAGGTGAAGATCACGGACGGTATCACGGGTTCCCTGATTACGGGACTTTTTATCATTCCGTCTGTTTCCCGGTCTTTCTGCCCCAGTATCCGGTCAATTACCTGTATACCCTGGGCCGAGGCTGCGTGGGCAAGCTGTATCCTGCCATTTACATCCCCAATGGCGTAGACCCCTTTCATGCTGGTCTCAAGGTTTTCATCTGTCTTTATCCCTTTTTTATCAAACCCTATGCCTGCAAGTTCCAGGGCTTCCCTGTCCATCTCCGGCGCACGGCCTACCGCAACCAGTACTCTTTGCGCGTTAGCCGCATGCTCCGCCCCATCTTTTTCATAGAACACCACTGCTTCCCCGCTGTCGGTCCCCAGCACCCTGGTCACCCTGGATGAAAGGTCAATCCGGATTCCTTTTTCCCTGGCTGCCTCTGCAATCACAGCACACGCCTGGGCATCCGTATTCCCCAGCATATGGTCCATATACTCAATCACATGGACCCGGCAGCCAAATGCAGCATATAAAAAGGCGAATTCCATGCCTATCACGCCTGCGCCTACGATAATCAAAGAATGGGGGATGGCGCGGCTGTCCAGGGCTTCCCGGCTGTCCATGCAGACCGGGGACCTGGCCCAGTCCGGCATCACGGGCCTGGATCCGGTGGCCAGCACCACATGCCCGGCCTTTATCTCATAACCGGGATTCCCGTCTTTTACCGCCACGGTCCTGTCCGGCAGCACCTGCGCCGTACCGGTTATTACGGTCACATGGCTGCTGTCCAGCAGAAAACTTATGCCGCTGCGGTTTTCCCTGCAGATCCTGTCCTTCCGGTCAAATACCTTATCCATATCAACCCTTATGCGGTCGGCACTGATACCGAATTCCCCTGCCCGCCTGAGCGCATCATACAGGTGCGCGCTCTGCAGCAGCGCCTTGGTGGGGATGCAGCCCCGGTTGAGGCAGGTCCCGCCAAGCTGGTCCTTTTCTATCAGAACCACCCTGAGCCCCCGGCCTGCCGCGTATAATGCAGTTACGTATCCGCCCGGTCCGCCTCCGATTACAGCCACATCCGTGTCCATGCGCTTTATGTCACGGCAGGCCCCTGCATGTCCGGCGCTGCCGGGTCCTCTGCCATCCGTTCCATTGCCGCCATCCGCTTCTTCATATTCAAATAACACGTCCCCGGTCCGGATCTGGCTTCCCTCCTCCACACAGATTCTTGTGATCCTTCCGGACACCATGGACTTAAATGGCCGGTTTCCTTTCCCGGTCTCTGTGTTTAACAGTGTCTGCCCCGGTTCCACCCAGTCTCCTGCCCTGACTTCTATGGTTCCGGCAACCGCTGGTTTTCCGCCCATGATCAGGCCCATCTTTATTTCCACGCTGCTGACCTCCCTTCCTATCGGTTGGCAGAACATGTTTGAAAATTCATTCCTGCCGTCTGCGCGTCCTTAGCCGTGTCCGGACGTTCATTCAGACAGTATAAGTTCCGGCGCCTCCAGTTCCACGCCACGCCTGAAGGAATCCCCTACCGGGCACATCCTCTCTACCGCTTTAACCAGTTCCTCAACCTGCACCCTGGGCGCCCTGCTCTTAATCATGAACCTGAAATGGATCTTCTGGATACCTGGCCTTGCATCCGGATTCATCCCGCTAAAACCATCCGGGTCCATCCCGCCTTCTGCCTCAACCTTAATGTCATCCACAAGGATTCCATAGAAATCCGCAAATATGGCGGCTGTGATTGTCTGGCAGGCGCACACGCTGCACAGCGCCAGTTCAATGGGGTTCATGCCCGCATTGGTCCCGCCCTGTTCCAGAGGTTCATCCAGTACAATGGAAAAATCCCTGGCTGATGCCCTTACCTTTAATCCTTCAATCAATTCTGCTTTTGCCGTGTATGTCTTTAATGCCATGACCTGCCTCCTTTTCTCAGCATCCCCTGGTTAAGGCCAGCGGATCCGTATCCCCTTCTTTTGTCACGGTACAGAGGGATATCAGGTCCTCTGTTTCTGATGTGTTCCAGAACGAATGGGGAATCTCCTCCGGCACATAAACCCAGTATCCGGCCCCAATATCATATACATCATCCCCAATCTGGAATTTCCCTTGCCCTGCAATGCATACAAACCAATGAACCCACGGATGGTGGTTCGATGCTGCCTTCCCGCCTGGTTTCAAGGTAAAACACCTCATGACATGGGTTGGCCAGAACCGCTCCGGCCCAAATACTATCCTCTTCTCACCCCCAAGCATATGCATGCCCGGATCCATCATGGGCAGATCATTTATCTTTCCACATAATTGTTCTTTTCCTGTGACGTCCATTTCCTTGTCCTCCTCTTTACTTTTGAATGCATGATTTCAGATATTCCATAAGCCGGTCAATGTCCCGGGTATTATTGTAATAGTGCAGCGCCACCCTCATCCTGTCCTGCCCCTGGAGTTTTGCCCTTATGCCAGCTTCCCTGAGCCGTGCTTCGGTCAGCCCCAGCCCATGGGGCAGATTTAAGGATACCAGACCCGACCGGCAGGCCCTTTGGTGGGGACAGGAAATGGAAAACCCGTCCAATGTCCCCGCCTCCTTGTAAAGATAATCGGTCAGGTCCAGGATATAATCCTCTATCTCCCTGCCGCCCAGCCTCCTATAGGTCTTAACGGTTTCATGAAGTCCATACAGTCCAATGGCAGGCAGGCCCCCATTCTCAAACCGGCAGGCCCTCTTACTGATTATCAGGTCAAACGGCCCGCCGTTGATACGGTCCTTTACATTGGCCCATCCCATTTCGGATTGCCTCAGGTTCTTCATAAAGTCTTTATCAATATACGCAAACCCAATGCCCTGGATTCCCTGAAGCCATTTGTAGGCTGATGTGGTAAGGAAATCAATCTTCATATCCTTCACATCCAGCTGCATTGCCCCGCAGGCCTGGGTGGCATCCACACCAAATGGGATCCTGTGCTCCCTGCACCAGGTACCGATGGTCTTTAAATCGTGCCTGTAACCATTCCCGCTGTCCACATGGCACACCGTCACTGCCTTTGTATGCTCATCAGCCAGTGAGAACAGGCTTTCCGGTGCAGTCTCCCCGTCCGAGGACCTGGCCACCCGCACCTCCAGCCCAAGCTGTTCCTTAAGGTTGAGCCATACATAGGTCATGGCAGGAAATGCATTTTCGTATATGACAACATTGTCCCCTTCCTCAAAGGTCAGCCCATTACAGAAGATGTTGAACAGTGAGGACGAATTCTGTCCAAATGCAATTTCATCCCCGCTTTCTGCACCAATCATTGCCGCAATTTCATCCCTGACATCATCCGCGTACTCCCACTGCCAATGATAATCGTCAATATCCATCGCGAGATCTGTCCTGTTCTGCAGATAGGTGTTCATTGCGTCACAGGCATACTGCGGAATCAGTCCGGTGGTTGCCGTATCCAGGTACGTATACCGGTCCAATACCGGATAGTGCCATCTTTCACGATTAAATTTGTTATCCATGTTATCTCCTTTTAATTAAGGTTACTCCTCATCCTTTGTAAGATTCATCTTAAGCCAGTCCTTACCTTCAACCAGTTTGGATACCATCATGGCTGCAATCGTATCGCCGGTTGCATTGATGCATGTCCCCGGAGGGTCAACCAGGAACCCGATAGTTGCGATGATTGGGAATGCTTCTGCCGGAAAACCATACAGGCTTACAATCAGCATTTCCCCAATCAATCCGCCTCCGGGCACGCCCGACATGACAACGCCCGACATGATGGCAATGAGCATGGCAGATGCAAATGTCCCGATTCCTGTAAATGGCTTTCCAAAAATGCCGAACAGGAACGCTATTTTCAGCAATGTGGAAAAAATAGTTCCGTCCATGTGCATGGTGGCTCCCAGCGGAAGCACGATTTCCCTTATATCCTTGGGCACGCCTATATTCTTGGCAGCATCCAGGTTTACCGGCAATGTTGCAACCGAACTCTGGGTGGCAATGGAGGTTGCCGCAGGAGGAAGTATGAATTTCCACATCCTTCTAAAGCCGTCCTTTCCGGCTGCCCAGTAGGCGTACAGTGAAAAGAATATGACAAAGTAAGCCGCACATACCGGATAATATACCAGCATTGCCCTTCCGTAAGCCCCCAGCAGGTTGGGTCCGAATTCTCCAACCAGGTTTGCAAAATACGCGCCCAATCCAATGGGAGCATACACCATGATGATGTTAACAATCTTCATCATGATATCAGCCAGATTATTCACAACCTGGCCAACCGCGCTTTCCTTACCGCCGCAGGCGCTGATGCAAAAGCCGAACATAATGGAAAATATAATCAGCGGCAGCATGTTCTGGCGTGAAAGCAGGGCAGAGAAATCACTGACCGTCAGCGCATTGACAATTGCATCCGACAGCTTAACCGCCTCCATATCACCGGCTGCCTCCATGGTAATATGTACGCCGGCCGCAGGCGGATATATGGTCACGATGAATATGATGATGACGCCTGCAATCAGGCCGGTGACCACAAACACTGCCAGTAAGCTGCCCAGTATCTTTCCCAGACGCTTCATGTTCAGCATATTGCCAATGGCGCTGGCAATGGTTGCAAACACAAGCGGGACAATGGCCGTAAACATCAGATTCAGGAAGATATCACCAAATGGCTTTAGGACCGTGGCCTTTTCCCCCATAACCAGACCGATAATTGAACCAATGATAATCGAAGAAATCAGCAAAATAGGAAATCTGTAACTCTTCCAGACGCTCTGCGTCTTTTTCTGTTCAGTCATGTAGAACCTCCTTTGTATATACCTCTCATTTTCGCTGCTTATACATTCTCCGGATAACGTATGAAACGCTTTGTACCATATTTATCATGCAATTACCGTGCCAATTTTCTGATATTTTACCTGAATCCTGTGAATCGGTTGTGTTATCCATGGTATATCAATAAAAAACAAATTTTCACCGGATCAGGCCTTTGCTCCCCCTCCCCGCGCCATTAAAAGAAAGGGAATAAATAACGGCAGTAAAACGGCTGCTTTTTGAGCCGTTTTACTGCCGTTATTAACCCGTTAATTCAGCCGTTTTACCAGCCGCTTTGTCCGCATTTCCCATCAGGATTCAGGCCGCTGTAATGCAGGACATGTTTACCCTTATCCGTAATCCTGCTCCCGCCCCGTCCTTTCCGGACCATGATATATCCCATGGAATCAAGGTCAGATAGAATCTCCCTTACCTCATAGACAGATAAATCAAGCCCTTTCTCGCAGCTGCATCCGGAAAGCCTTTCACGGCTGATGGAAACCCTGCCCTTATTGCTTTCCAGGATCTTGCTCAGGACAAAGAGATACGCTTCCTGCCTGGGGGACGTCATCTGCCTGAATTCCAGGATTGTATTGTCCTGGCAGTCATGGACCGGTTCCTTCTCCGGTTTGGCCCTGCCGTGGAAGAACCCGGGAGGCAGGTCCTCATACTCAATGACCTTCTTGTCCAGAAAAGAAAAATAATCCGCGCAATTCTTCAGTTCCCTTACATTCCCCCTCCAGTAATGTCCCTTCAGCGCCTCGCACACCGGCCCGGAAAGCTGGAACCCGGACCCATTTTCCTCTGCAAACGTGTGGATTAAGGGTATGATATCCTCAATGCGCTCCCTGAGGGGCGGAAGGTTAATGGGAAGCGTATTAAGCCTGTAATATAAATCTTCCCTGAATTCCCCCTTCTGCACCAGCTGTTCCAGGTCACGGTTGGTGGCTGCTATGATTCTCACATCTATGGATATCAGTCTGGTATCCCCCAGCCGCATCACCTCATGCTCCTGGATCACCCTCAGAAGTTTTACCTGAAGCATGGGGCTCATGCCCTCCACCTCGTCCAAAAACAGGGTGCCCTTATGCGCAAACTCAAATAATCCCAGCCTGCCGCCCTTCTTTGCTCCTGTAAATGCGCCGTCCACATAACCGAACAGTTCACTCTCCAGAAGGTTCTCAGGCAGCGCCCCGCAGTTTAATGCGATAAAGGGCTCAAGCCTCCGGTCCGATGCGTTATGGATGGCCTGGGCAAACAGTTCCTTCCCAGTGCCGCTTTCCCCTGTAATCAGGATGGAGGCCCTGGTGCCCGCCATCTTTTTTGCTATCTCCCTGACCCGTTCAATGGACGGGCTGATCCCAATGATATGATCAAATGTATATTTTGCCGTATGGCCCTTATTCAACAGCTGGTTACGTATCTTATGCTGCTTCTCCTCCTCCTCGCCAAAATGCTGGAGCATCACAAGGAACCCCATGTTCTTCTGGTTGTGGCTGATGGGGTATATGCCCACCGTGACTGGGTTCTGATTGATTTTAACCAGTTTTGCATCAATTTTCCTGTGGGTCCGGCGGCACTCCTCAAGAGGCAGGTAGGGAAACAGCTCCCCGGCCTGCTGCCCAATGGCATCCGTAAGGTTCCTTCCCACAATCGTCTCAGCCTTTTTATTGCAGATAAAGACCGCGCCCTGTTCATTGATGCCCAGTATGCCGATTTCCATGATGTCAATCAGGCTCTGGAAACTGGATTCCAGACGCAGGGCCCTTCCGAACAGCTCGTCGAAATTATAATTATTGGATGCAATGGAAGCAAGATGTGCCTTCCATTTACGGTTCTCCCATAAATCATACATCTTAAGCTTCAGGGCAATCTCCACCAGGGTACCGCTGTCCATCTGCCGCTGTCCCACATCTACGATATGGGGGATGCCCTCCGGCACATACCGGGCCTCATCCGGTGTGATTGCATACTGTATTCCATCTGCCAGTTTTGGGGACGCCCCCGGATAAAAAGGTATGTAATTAATATGGCTGGCCCCCAGCTGGATCAGCTTTGTAACCGCCTCCTGGGCCATGGGCTCATTCAGATTGACCAGCAGCGCCTCTGTGCCTGAGGGAATCAGGCTGAGGCGCTGTAATATATCATGGGAAAATGTGACACAGAGCATGACAATGGGAATGCCGCCTTCCACCTGGGTATGAAAATCAGGAAGGTTTTCAAGGGCATCCGTGGTAATGCAGTATAGGTCTGCTTTTTCCAGTCCATGTTTCCTGATGGACGGCACATCCATTGAAAATGCCTTTATCCGGTTGTCAAAGAGGAACTCCATCTGTTCCGCATGAAAAACACCGGCCCTTTCATCATAAGAAATCACTGCTACACGTTTCAAAAATAACCTTCCCCTCTACTCCACAAACAAAGGCGTGGAATAATACCTGTCCCCGCTGTCCGGCAGCAGGGCCACAATGGTCTTTCCCTGATTTTCAGGGCGTTTTGCCACCTGGATGGCTGCGTACAGGGCCGCGCCTGAGGATATCCCCACCAGTATGCCTTCCTTTCTTGCCAGCAGTTTTGCAGCTGCAAAAGGCACTTCATTGTCAACCGCAATGATTTCATCATATATGCCTGTGTCCAGCACTTCGGGGATAAAACCGGCGCCGATTCCCTGAATCTTGTGGGGGCCGGCAGCCTTTCCCGACAGAACGGCCGAGGTGGACGGTTCCACGGCAATTACCTGGATGTGCGGGTTCTGCTGTTTTAAGTAGGCGCCGGTTCCTGTGATGGTGCCCCCGGTTCCCACGCTTGCCACGAAAATATCCACCTTGCCATCTGTGTCATTCCAGATTTCCGGCCCGGTTGTGCCCATATGGGCTTTGGGGTTCACGGGATTTACAAATTGTCCTGGAATGAAGCTGTCCGGAATCTCCTTTGCAAGTTCTTCCGCCTTCTCAATGGCGCCTGTCATGCCAAGCTCACCCGGTGTCAGCACAATCTCTGCCCCATATGCCTTCAGTATGTTGCGCCGCTCCATGCTCATGGTGTCAGGCATGGTCAGTATCATCCTGTACCCTTTTGCAGCTGCAATGGACGCCAGGCCGATTCCCGTATTGCCTGAGGTGGGTTCAATAATCACAGAGCCTGGTTTCAGCCTGCCGGTCTGTTCCGCATCCTCAATCATGGCTTTCCCCACCCGGTCCTTTACACTGCCTGCGGGATTCAGATATTCCAGCTTAACCAACAGCCGCGCCTTCAGGTTCTCCTGCTGCTCAATGTTAGACGCCTCTACCAGGGGGGTGTTCCCTACCAGTTCCATCACGCCTTTGTAAATCTTTTCCATAGACTCCACCGTTTCCTTTCTATATTCATAGTTAAATACTAGGTTTAGTAGGATTATAGGGCGGGGACACACATTTGTCAAGTATGTATTATGTATGTCCCCTGAATTTACTGGTATTTACGTTACCGGACCATTGCCCCGCTGCTTCCGAAGGTATAGGATACCCCGTCTATGTCCATGGTGGTGTTGCTTATCATACATCCGTTGGGATCCAGATAATACCACAACCCGTCCGCCTGGACCCAGCCAGTCTGCTTCCTGTAATCCTTCATATAATACCAGCTGCCATCCACATGCCTCCAGCCGTCCGCGGGTATCAGGGATGCGTAATCCGCAAAGGCAAGCTCAATGGTCACATTTCCATTGATCCCGTCCACGGTTCCGGTGTCCGTGCATTGCCAGATGGTACGGTTGGGATAGCTGTTTATGGTTCCATACCTGGCATACCAGATGTCATAGGGAATCTGGCTGGTGTCCATATTCTTTGTCAGCCACTCGTGGTTGGCATAAACCACGGGGCGGTAGCCTGCATCTGTTATGGTCCTGCAGAATGCATTTACATTATCCGTGATCTGCTGTCTGGTCAGGCCGCTGTCCAGAAGGTGCTGGGATTCCACATCATAGGCAATGGGATAGGAGATGGGAAAATCCTTTATCACCTTAAGTACGTATTCTGCCTCGTCAATGGCGGTCCGGACATCCAGGGCCTGGGTGTAGAAAAATACGCCGGCCTTGATTCCATTGGCATCGGCTTCCATTACATTCCGGTCAAAATAAGGGTCCTTATCCCTGTAATAGCCAACACGTATCATTGCAAAGGATACCCCGTCCGCAGCCGCCTTTGCCCAGTCAATGCCATTTTCAGCATTGGCCCTGTTCTGATACTTTGTTACCGTAATCCCCTTTGCCAGGGCCCCGGCTATGGGAGCGCCCGCGGCGTCCACATACTGGCCGTTTTCCATGGTCCACGGCTGGGCTCCCAGGGATGTGACTGTCATTGCGGCTCCCAGCATGCATGCCAGCACGGCTATCCTTAATACCGGCCGGATGACCGGCCCGTGTGATGTTTTCCTAACTCTCATTTCCATACATTGTCACCTCATCCCAAACAGGCTCTGGGACATGCAGAAAAGACAGGCCGTCCTTTCCCGCAATCCCACAGGTTCCATCAGTCTGTCTTTCATGTTAATAAAATACCTTAAAATATTCCTGATACGTATCACGTATGAATACCAGGTGTTCCTTCATATAAAAATAAGCAAACTCCCCGTTCCTTGCCATCAGTGCATCGCTGATATCCTGATGCTGCTGCGCAATCTTGGCGGCCACGCTTTTCTGGCGCACCGGAGGCACAAGGCTGCGGATGGCAGGGGATGTCTCCATGCTGTTGAGCTGGTCAAACCACTGAAGAAGCACCGGGTTGTGGGTGGCCGCTATGATGGACCGGTGGAATTCCCCGTCCTCATAGCCCTTTGAGCCGATGCACCCGGCAATCGCCTTTAGCTCCTCATCCGTGGCAGTGACAGCAATTTCCTTTACCACAGAGGGTTCCAGAAGGATACGGGCGTTGGTGGAGTTGATGAACTGTTCGTTATATGCCTCAGTCTCCTCTTCCCCGCTCTCAAGTTCACTGCCGTCAACCACCACAAAGCTTCCCTTGCCCTTGTGGGTTTCTATGACGCCGGCTTCATTGAGGAGGCGCAGGGCCTCACGGACCGTAATCCTGCTGACCCCGGTCATCTCAATCAGTTCTTTTTCACTTGGCAGCAGGTCGCCTTTTTTGTATATCCCCTGCACAATCATGTTCTTTATCTGCTCAACCACCTGCTCGTACAGTTTGGGCCTGTCTACTACCTGAAACATGCTGTTACCTCCACCCCTATAAAATAATGTGAAAGTATTATAACACAAGGGGTTCCTAAGGTGCAAGCCCTTGAAGGGCCCAGATAGAAGCCGCAGCAGGAAAGACCCGGGCCACATCTCACGGCTGCCCGGCCGTCTGTTCCCTGCTCTTTAAAAACCCATCAAATGTGATAAACAGGATACTGGTAATCACAAGGCATCCTCCCGCCACAATCCCCAGGGTCACCGGATCATCAAACCAGATGGTTCCGAACACCACGCTGACAATGGGTTCCAGCATGGAGACAAATGCAGCTGTGGACGCGCCAAGCCTGCTGACCCCATACATCATGAGGAAGTATCCGCTTACCGTGAAAAGTCCGGATCCGCCAATCAGGAGGGCCCAGCCGCTTAAGCCCCCGGCCGGGGCCTGGAGGGTTCCTGTGGCTGCCGACAGCACTGCGAATATCACGGTTCCGGGAAGGGATACGTAGAACAGTTTTGCCTCAATGGGCAGCTCGTTGGCAGGCCCCTTTTCATTGGCAACCAGATATCCCCCATAGGTAAGGGAGGATGCAATGGCTGTCACAATCCCGATGAGCGGCATCTTCCCGCCTGCCCCTGTCAGGAAGGCCATGCCGGTTATGGATACGACGATTGCAGCTACCTGGAGTTTGGTAAATCCCTCCCTGAACACGGTTCCCATAACAATACACACCACGGTGGGGTACAGGAAATTCAGCATGATGGCTGTCCCCACCGGAAGATACAGGTAGCTGGTATTCAGCAGCAGCGCTGTGAACATCATCCCGCTGGCTCCCATGATAAGCGCCTGGATAAGCTGTATCCTGGACGCCTTTAAGCTTCGCCCCTTCAGGCGGGCCATGATCAGGCACACAAGGCTGATTGTAAGGTTCGTAAAAAACATCAGGCTGTTCATGGGAAGTCCGTTTACCAGCAGCGTCTTCTGCATGCTTGGCATGATTCCTAATAAAGTGGCTGCTCCTGCCACAGCAATTATTCCGATTAACATATTCCTGTCTTTCACCTCTCAAGCTGTTTCTTCATCATTTCCGCAGCCTTTTTCTTCTGCTCCTCCATCTGTCTGGCTTTAAAATCCTCTTCTGTCAGCAGGGTCAGGGCGCCGGTGGGGCAGACCTTGACGCAGACCGGCGCCATTCCTGCCTTCTGACGCTCGATGCATGCGTCGCATTTGCGCATTTTCCCGTCAGGGCCAAAGGCCGGAACCCCGTAAGGGCATGCCATTGCGCAGGAATGGCAGCCAATACAGTTGGTGGTATCGTAAAGCGTGAATCCTGACTCAGCGTCCTTGGTAAGGCAGCCGCAGGGGCATCCCATGACACAGGGCGCGTCCGCGCAGTGCATGCAGCTTACCGAATAAAAATGCAGGTCCCCGGTCTTTCCTTCCAAGGTAAAGGTATGGCGGAAGGGCTGCTCCCCTGCCGGGATATCAATATCATTCTGGTCCATACAGGCCAGGGCGCAGGCGCCGCAGGCAGAACACTTTTCCGAATCAAAATATAAATACCGTTTCATCTTATTCATTACCTCCTGCTTTCTTAACCGCGCACCTGGTGGAGCGGTAAGCCGGGAATCCTGAGTACGGGTCCAGATGGTCCCCGTCCATGATACTCTCGGCATCAGCCTCCGAATACCCGTGGAACAGGTTCACGAGTTTCTCAGGTACGGATAAGGTGGGATGGACTTTTACCCGGATAAGGCCGCGGGCCGTGGATATCTCAATCTCATCCCCTTCTTTGACCCCCAGGCGGTCACAATCCGCCTGATTCATATCCGCTGTTGGGTCAGGCTGCAGGGAACGGTTTCTCGGAACCTTATGCAGACGGCTGTGGATGGCCCCCGGTATCCGTGATCCGGAGGTGAATACAAAGGGGTATTCCTCCGGGTCCGCATCGTCCAGGGGTTCTTTATAGGTTGGCAGCGGGTCCAGCCCCCACTCAGGATGCTGTTCAATGACAGCGCTCTTAAGCTCAAACTTCCCGGTTGGCGTGTTCAGGCCCTTTTCCAGCATTTCCAGGTCCTTATGTGTGCTTACTTCTGCAATCTTAACGGGAAGGTCTGCTTTTTTCAGTTCTTCCACCGTCACGCCGAAATCATCCAGTATATAGTGCTGGATAAAATATTCATATCCATTCTTAAGCACCTCATCCGGCAGGTCCATGACCCTTGCAAGCTCAGTACAGATTTCCACATCGCTCTTTGCTTCCCCGATGCGCCGGATTACCGGGCTGGTGTACCAGGCAACGCCGCCCGGATATGGCTTGAACTCCCCTCTCTCAAAGGAGGAACAGGCCGGAAGCACGATATCCGCCCACATGGCCGTGTCTGTCATGAAGAGGTCTGTATCAACAAAGAAATCCAGGCTTTCAAGGGCTTTAAACATGCGTCCGGAATCCGGGAACATACGCCCATTCAGCCCCAGGGCGAAGATGGCCCTTAAGGGATATGGCTTGCCTTCCAGGATCTGGCGGGGCATATCCATGGCCTGCATCTCCCCCTCCAGGTAATTCCACAGCGGGAACCGGACAGCCCCCACCGGCTCCTTAACATCCCTGGGCCTGTTCTCATACAGGTACTGGTGTTCCCTTGTCTCAAACCCGCAGGGCACATGCATGTAGCTGTGTACGGACAGCTTCTGTCCCCCTGTCCTGTCAAAGTTTCCCGTAATCGCCAGCAGGGCCATGACCGAACGGTAATTCTGAAGCCCATTGCGGTGATGGCACAGCGGGGCCGAGGACTCATTGCAGCTCATCCGCGGATTCTCATGGATCAGCCTGGCCGCCGCCACAACCTGGGAGTAAGGAACGCCTGTAATGGACTGGATGTTTCCTTCATTGAACTGCTTTACATATGCTGCGTACTCTTCAAACCCGTACACGTACCGGTCTATGTAGGGCCTGTCAATCCAATCATTTTCAATGAGCACATTGGCAATTGCATGGGCCAGCGCGCCGTCCGTGCCGGTTTTTGGCTGGAGGAATAAATCCGCCAGTTTTTCAGTGGCCGGCGTGCGCCGGGTGTCCACAATCAGGAACTTGAGGCCTTTTTCCTTTAATTTCATGGCGCTGTGGGCGCCCATGTAGCTGGAATAGAAGGGGTTAAATGCCCAGCCCAGGAACAGGTCTGAATGGCCCATGTCAGGATTTCCCTGCTCTCCTGCAGCTACCTTCCATGCCATGAAAGCAGCCGTATAACAGGCGCTGGATTCACAGCCATAGTTGGGGCTTCCAAAGGCATAGGCCAGGCGTCTTAACATCTGGCGGTACCACTTGGAATATCCGGAATAAAAGGCCACGCTCTCAGCCCCATATTTTTCCTTGCAGCGGTTTAAGCCCTTTGCGATTTCCGCATATGCCTCTTCCCATGAGATTGGTTCAAACCTGCCTTCACCGCGTTTTCCAACCCGCCTTAAAGGCGTCTTGATCCTGTCTTCCCTGTATATGTATTCGCGGTTGGCCATTCCCTTGGTACAGAGGCGTCCGTCATTGGACGGATGGCCGTCAATACCCTCAATCTTAATTACTTTTCCGTCCTTTATGTAGGCATTGATGCCGCAGTGCATACCTGGAGAACAGATATCACACATGGTGTGGCGGACCTCAATCCCTGTGTCAGGTCCTGGAATCTTTGCTTTTATCCTACGTTCCAATTCAGTCATATCGATGCCTCCAAATAATCCATAAAACTTTGTTCCAGCCCATAGCGCACCAGCTGCCCCCTCTGCTCCGGGGTAAAACGGCAGGGCTCCCCTCTGAGGAGCTTAATCAGATGTGCTTTGAGGATTCCGGATATACCGTGGTTATCCAGTATGTTAAATCCCACCGGTTTCCCGTCCCTGATGACGGCCTGCAGGTAAAAACCTTTGTTTCTGCTAGTGTATGTATATGTGTCCCCGGTCAGGCGGTTATCTCCCAGGCCGATGAAATCCATGTCCAGGAAATGGGTGATGTTGTGCAGGATGTTGCCGTCCGTCTCATCTGCCGCACCGGCCATGTTGCGGCCGGCAACGCGGCCCTGGACCCCTGCGTTGGCCCACAGCCCGATGATCTGGGTCTGGCCGGACTGCATGTTGTTGCCCTGGCAGCAGTCGCCGGCAGCGAAAATATCCGGGGCGCTGGTATGCATGCGCTCATCCACCACGATTCCCCTGTCAATGGCAATCTCGTCCGGGTCCAATATCCCGGTGCATGCCCTGGTTCCTATGTTTAGTATGAGCATTTCCGTCTCAAGACAGCTGCCGTCCCCCAGATGGACCGTATAGCCCGTGACATTTCCCTGTCCGTCCAGGTGTTCCTCTGCGGATGTGATGGCCTGTCCAAAGGCAGTGTCCATGCCCATGGCCCGGATACGGTCCTCTATAATCTCCGATACCTGCGGATATGCTGCCAGTGCGAATATATGGGAGGCCATGTCGGCCAGGGTCACATGGATCCCCTTCTTGTGCAGAAGTTCCGCCACCTTGATTCCCACCATGGAAGCGCCTACCACCACTGCGTCTTTATAATCCCCGGCCTCAAGGGCATCGTGGAGACGGACCGCGTCCTCCACCGTCCTCATGCAGAATGCCCCTTTAAGGCCTGCGAATGAGCCGGGCACAAAGGCTGAGGCCCCGGTTGCAACCAGTATCCTGTCGTATGGTTCTTTGTGCCCGTCCCAGGTCTCAACTGTCTTTTCCTTTGCATGGACAGCCTTCACCTTTGTATGGGTGATGAAATCAGCCTTATAGCGGGCCGCGATTTCTTCCATGGTACCAAAAGGGAACATCCCTTCAAAAGGCAGGCGCCCTGCCGTATAATAAGTGGTAAGCATGGGGTTGTAGGGCGGCAGAGCCGTATCGCTGTATATATCAATGGCAGCATCACAGCCAGCTTCCCGGATGGCGGCCAGCCCATGATAACCCGCACACCCAAATCCTATAATTGCAAAACGTTCCATGACTGCGTATCAGCCCCTTTCCATATCGTTGTTTTTTAATCCATAAAGCGGCAAAAAAGGATGCATACGGCATCCCTTTTTACCCGGGGCGTGTTTGAAAACCGCTTTCTTCCAGCTGCGCGGGAATGGATTTTCAAACACGGCCCAGGGTCCTGTGCCACAGCAACCCCTTAATCTTCGTATTGTTGGATCAGTACGGTTATTTCTCTTTTGATGCGGCTGCCTCCATGCGGACCGCGCTCCTGGCGCCCTCCGCCTTCTTGGATGCCACGTATTTATAACGTACCTGTGTATAGACAAACAGGATTACGATATAGACCACACAGCAGATGGCTGCCGGCACCGTCAGGTCTGACAGGTTAACGTAAGATGTACCCAGCATCAGGAATCCGATGAAAAGCAGGATTGTATGTAAGGTGCTGTCCTTCATATAAAATGCGGATTTCTTATATTCCTCCGGAAGATGCCCGGGCAGGTTCCAGCATGCCAGCAGAACCATGAATTCTGTAATCATATCGGTTCCAACGCCCATGTTGGAAATCAGCGTCAGGTCCATTCCCGTTATAAGCGGAAGCGCACCCATGATAAAGAACACGCCCAGGATGATGACCGGGACACCGTTTTTGTTTTCCTCGGCACATTTCTCAGGAAGCCAGCCCTCTTTGGCCGCTGCCTGAAGTCCGCGGGTCACCCAGCTCAGCGTTCCGTTCAGGGTGGTCAGCAGTGCGAACATGGCGCCGCCGAACACAAAGAAAAGATACAGCCAGGTCGGGAAAATCTCCTGTGCAACCAGGGTCAGGTTCTGGAACGCCACATCTTCAATGGGCAGCACCCCGGCTGCCACGATACCGATCAGCGCATAGAAAACAGCTACGATGGAAGTGGACAGGATGATTACTTTCGGTATGGTCCTGGACGGTTCGATGATATCGTCGCCGTTCTCAGCAACGAACTTAGCGCCGCCGCAGGCAAAGCTTAAAAGTGCAACACCGGTAAAGAAGTTCTTGGGTCCGTTGGGCATGATGTTCTTTGTTGCCAGGCTTAAGGTTCCCCAGTTTACCTTAGGAAGACCGAACACGATAAATGTAAACAGGCTGACCATCAGGAATGCAACCATGCATTTCTGGACCTTGGCGCTGGACTGGAGCCCTATCATATTAACCCCGGTACAGACAACCAGCGCAAACATGGCTATGAGCGATTCGTTAAAGCCGGTGAAAATGGAACAGAAGTAGCTTGCAAAGCCTTTTGCAAATGTTGCAATCAGTACCTGGCTCAGCACGAACATGCCGATGTACATGAAGCCGGCCTTGTCTCCCATCAGACGTTTCACATAGGTATAACCTGCGCCGGATGCGGGTATGGTGGAGGTCAGGATAATAAACGGAACGCATGTCACGATTGCCAGAAGCGCGCCCAGGATGAACGCAAGCGGTGTGCCATGGCCCGTAAGGCCGATTACAACGCCGGTCAGCACCATGATGCCTGAACCGATGATCTGTCCGACAGCCAGCCCCATACAGTCGCTGAAGCCTATCTTCTTGTGGGTGTTTTCATTGGTATTACTCATTCTAAATTTTCCCCCTTATTAGTAGAGTCTTACGTTGATAGCATTTCTTACTTTACATACTTGTCATACATCACCGCCATCTGTTCCAGCCCCTTTATAAGCGTGTCCCTGGTACAGCCGATATTAAGCCGCATGAATCCCTCTGCCTGTGTACCGTAATGGCTTCCGTCCCCCAGGGCCAGCCCGTATTCTTTTGCAAGGATGGATGTCAGCTCCCGGCTGCTTTTTCCAAAGCAGGTCATATCCAGCCACATAAGGAAGGTACCCTCATGTTTTGTGACCTGTACCCCCGGCATGTGCTCCGCCACAAATGTATTGACGGTTTCAACATTACCCTCAAGATAGGCCAGCTGCTGGTCCACCCATGCATCCCCGTGTGTGTAGGCAGCCTCCATGGCCGTGAACGCAAGGTCGCAGGGACCGAACATCCAGCACGCATCATAGCTGTCGGATATCTTCTGCTTTAACTCAGGGTTGGGTATCATCATACAGGAGGACCCCAGCCCGGCCATGTTAAAGGTCTTGCTGATAGCTGTGTAAACCACCAGCCTGTCATGGATTTTTTCGAATCTTCCAGCTGTTGTATAAGGGCGCGTCATCCCAAAGTCAGCATGGATTTCATCGCTTAACAGGTATACGCCGTACTCCACGCACAAATCCACAATGTGCTCCATCTCCCCGTCTGTCCAAACCCGGCCGATGGGGTTGTGGGGATTGCAGATGACCACCGCCTCCACGCCATTCTTCAGTTCTTCCTCAAAGGCCTGGAAGTTTATGCTGTAATAATTATCCTTATGGTCCAGAGGACAGTCCACCAATGTGTGGCCGCTGTTCTTAACAGCTGCAAAAAAGGGATCATATACCGGTGTAAATACCAGGACCTTCCCTCCCTTTGGCACCACTGCGTTCAGGGTAAAATAAATACCTGTGACCACGCCGTAGCTCAGCAGCATCCAGTCCGTTTGGGGCTTCCATTGGTGGCGGCGCTCCCACCATCCCTGGATTGCCGTGTACACGCTGTCCAACGGCTCGCTGTACCCGATGACCGGATGATTGCAGCGTTCCTTGATGGCATCCAGGATTTCCGGTACAGACGCAAAATCCGTATCTGCTATCCAGAACGGCAGCAGCCCGTCCTTCTGTCCAAATGCATACTGCTTGTTCCACTTAATGCTGGTTGTTCCTCTGCGGTCAATCGCTTTGTCAAAATCGTACATAACCACATATCCTTTCTTTACTGGTATTGGCGGCAGCCATTCCTGTTATGTTTATGACAAGTTTATATGGCGCTATCGTCTACTCATGTTATGTATTATAACAAGTTACATGTGGATTGACAACCATTTACCGTTATTCTTTTGTAAGATATTGTTTGTTTTTCACTATTGCACAAACTTATCATGAGTATTTTGTGCATTATTACTATTTTATCTTGTTATTATATAGTATATGTTTGACTGTTAATTACTTATCAAGCAAAAGACACCTATCCTGCCACATGACAAGATTAGGTGTCTTTTCAGCCTTTTCCTCTATTTTCTTATTATTTTCTTTGCTTATCTTGCATATATGGATCCTGCTGACCCATACCGGATATGGGCCGCGCTCCCGGCATCCGTCAGCCGATCCCAAGAGCCGTCAGGATGGTAACTGCCACGGGCGGCACCAGAAGGGCCGGAAGCAGGTTCAATGTCTTGATCTGCTTGATATTCAGGATGCCCAGTCCGCTGCTGAGGATCAATATACCGCCCACCAGGCTGATTTCCGTCATAAGCGGGTCCGTGATGAACGGTTCGATTACCCTGGCAAGCATATAGATGCTTCCCTGCCAGCAGAACAGGACGCCCGCAGAAATGGCAACCCCGAATCCAAAGGTTGAACTAAGTACAATGGAGGTGATCCCGTCCAGGATGGCATTGGTAAACAGGAAGGTATTATCCCCCTGCAGGGCACTCTGCATGGGCCCCAGGATGGAAAGGGTGCCTGCGCAGAACAACAGGATGGCTGTCGACAGTCCCTGGGCAAGGTTGGAACCCCTTGATATCTTAGAAACCACCCGGTCAAAGGCTGACGCCAGGTCCAGCCTTGTCCCGATCAGTCCGCCCAGGGCCAGGCTCACAATAAATAATACATGATACCTGGACTCCGGCATGGCCTGGACAATGGAGTTGATTCCCAGCCCGGTGGCCGCCAGGCCCATGGCATCCATCATAACTGTTTTATATTTTTCCCCGATTCCCTTTTTTAACGTGCTTCCCACCACACTGCCTATGAGTATTGTGCTTGTATTGGCTATTGTTCCAATCATGGTCCTGTTATCCCCTTTATCTGTATTTAAATAACTTCAGTTATCCGTTGTACGTTATACGTTATACGATTTTGACTTATTATGTATTATATCATGTTTGACGGCGAAGTAAAGAGGATTTGCAAATAATTTTTACAATCATCCGCGGCCGGAAGGCGGAGGGCTTTATGTCCCCCGGTTTATGTCCCCCGCCTTCTGTCCATCACCCTGCAGAATATGACCGCCGCTACCGTGGATATGAAGGTAGCCACCAGCGACGGACCCACAATGGCGGCCGGGTTCACGCTGCCGTACTGGCTGCGGTATGCTATCATGTTCATGGGTATCAGCTGCAGGGATGAGATATTGATGATAAGGAAGGTACACATCTCATTGCTGGCCGTGCCCTCGGGAACAGGCCCATGCCCTTTCCCCACCGCTGCTCCCGCGTCCTGCGCGCGCCTGCGTTCCTCCTCCACTGCCTTAAGCTCTTCCATGGCCTTAATGCCTGCCGGGGTCGCGGCCCAGCCAAGTCCCAGTATGTTGGCAATCATGTTTACGGCAATCTGTTTCCTTGCCCCGCCTTCCGGGGCAAGACGCGGAAAAAGGAAGGTCAGGAGAGGGGACATCCTTCTGGCCAGCTGGTCCACCAGGCCGGACCGATGGCCGATTTCCAACACCCCGGTCCACAGGGACATGACGCCCAGCATGGTGATACAGAGGGTTACCGCCTCCTTTGACGACTGAAGGGCCCCCTCGGTCACAGCTGACAGCTGACCGTGCAAAGCCCCCCACAAAATACCTGTTATCATCATTCCTGCCCAAAGATAATTAAGCATATGTAAACCATCCTGTCTGCATTGTTCATTCTATTCTATATGTATTCCGGGACGCCATGCCGTATGCCATACGGTCCCAGGGCTTCTGCCTCCTTAATCATGCCCCGTAATATTTTCCCGCACCGCATAATGGCTTAAACGGCCCTGTTACGGCCTGTCCGGGGAGTCAATGATTCCGTAAGAAAGCTTACACGGTTTACGCAAAATATTACGGTTCTTTACGGTTCCCTGACTTTGGTTGACCTTGGAGCGGCTCCATAGTATATTCTCTACCATGTCAGATATGACGCCGGTGCAGCAGGGCCGTATGCCCTATGAGGCAGGCCCTGGGCACCACCCCCCGATAGATTGAAAGGAGAGAATGAAATGATGGGAAAAAAGACAAAATGGTTTATCATACCCTGCGCGGCATTGGGGCTTACCCTTGGAAGCGCCCTTGTATCATATGCAGCAACCGGATGGGCGGAAGAGAATGGGGAATGGGTGTATTATCAGAAGGACGGCAGCAAGGCAGCGGATGTGTTTGCCAAATCCGGCAGCAACTGGTTCTACCTTGATTCAGACGGGACCATGGCCAAAAGCCAGCTGATTGAGAAGGATGATAATTACTATTATGTAAACTCAGCAGGAGCCATGGTAACCAACGAATGGAGGGAAATTGAAAATGAGGACGCTGGCGGTGATGAGCCGGATACCTACTGGTATTACCTTCAATCCAACGGCAAGGCCGTGAAGAAATCCGGCAGCAGCGACAATGTCAAGTTCGTAACCCTTCCAAACGCCTCAGGACAGGGCAGATATGCATTTGATGAGGAAGGCCGCATGCTCTTTGGCTGGATTGATGAGAACGGGGAAATGCTGACGGATGAAGATGCCTGGAAAAGCGGGATGTACTACTGCGGGGAAAACGGCGACGGCCGTATGGCCACTGGCTGGCAATACATTACCGCGGAAAACGACGAGGATACGGAACGCGACGGCGACGGCTACTGGTTCTACTTTGCCACCAACGGCAAAAAGACCAAGGACAATGACAACAAGAAAATCAATGGGCGCAAATACCGCTTTGATGAAAACGGCGCCGCCCACTTTGAATGGTACAATGACCCGGGTACTGCTTCCGGATCCAATGCAGTGAATAAATTCTACAGCTCAGAAGACCAGTGCTGGATGTCCACGGGCTGGTTCAAGGCCATCCCCAATGAGGATATAGACCCTGAGGGCTACGATGACGGTGACGAGCATTGGTACTATGCTGATTCCAGCGGCGACCTGGCAATGGCAGAAATCAAGAAAATCAACGGCCAGTCCTATGGATTTGACCAGTACGGCAAAATGCTCCACGGACTTTATAAAATAGAGTTCGAGGAAAACGGAAAGACCATCCGCACAGCTGAGGAAATCGAATCCTTTGACGACCTGCCGGATGAGGACGAAGAAGGCGTATTTGTATACTACTTCGCGGATTCACCCAAGGAAGGCGCCATGAAGACAGGTACGGTTACCATAGAACTGGACGGCGACAAATACGCCTACAGCTTCCAGAAATCCGGAAGCAGAAAGGGCGCGGGCATTGACGGCATTGACGGTGACTCCATCTATGTCAAGGGCAGAAGGATTGATGCCGAGGAAGGCACCAAATACCAGCCATTTACCTACAAGGATGAAACCTACCTGATCAGCACATCAGGCAAACTGATGAAAAACAAGAAAAACATAAAGGATTCCGACGATACTTACTATAAGACTAACAATAAGGGAATTATTGTCGATTCTGGAAGTGAAAAACTGGACTGATGAGGCTTATATACGCCGAATTAACTTGACTTTCCCCCGGGTACATGGGGTATAATATAGCAGACAGGGCGGCAGCGGGACCAAAACAGGTCCCATTGCCGCCCATAAGTATTTTTTTAGAAAGGAAGTTTTATTATGAAGCAGCTGAAGAAGCTGGCTTGCCGGACTGTCCTGGACTTACGGATGACCTTTCCCCCAAAGACCGTGTTATCCATCATCCTCGGTACAGCCATCACCACCTTCGGGATCTACAATGTACACCGACAGGCAGATATCACGGAGGGAGGTATCCTGGGATTGATCCTCCTGTTCAATTTCTGGATAGGCATGTCATCTTCCATACTGTCACCCGTACTGGATGCCTTAAGTTATGCCCTGGGGTTCAAATACCTGGGCAGGGAGTTCCTTAAGACATCCATCTTTGCATCCATATGTATAGCCGGATTCTTCCGTTTATGGGAAATGTTCCCGCCGCTCCTTCCCAGCCTGGCAGGCGCGCCGTTTACAGCCGCCCTGGTGGGAGGATGCTTCATCGGGACAGGCTGCGGCCTTGTGGTGCGCCAGGGCGCTTCCTGCGCAGGCGATGATGCCCTGGCCCTGGTCATTTCCAAGATCACAGGCTGCCGTATTTCCAGGGCCTATCTGCTTACGGATGTTACGGTACTTGTTTTATCCCTGTCCTACATCCCTGCACAGCGCATTGTGTATTCACTCATCACGGTCACGGTATCATCCTTTCTCATTGATTTCATTCAGAACCATGGGCTTGATAAGGATGATGATGAAGACGGCGGGGAATGCAGTACAGTAACCTGATGATAAATCATGTGTCTATATCTGCGATACAATCTTCCTGACCGGCATATATAACTCCAGGCAGAACGTAGCCCCGTCCTCATCAAAAAAGGAGGTCATGTCATTGGCATACACCCGTCCCCCGGCCTCAATCCCATGCTTCCGGCCCCAGCCGACCATACGGCTGACCATTTCCGGGCTGGGAAGGGTTTCCCTGGATGTAAGGACTGTATAGATGCACATCTTTTCCTCTGTGAGCGCATAACGGGAGGAATCAAAAGCATCCCCCAGCTGGTCCTCCAGTTCTTTATAAAACAGGAGCTGGGTGCCATGCTGGGTCAGCTCCCTTCCATTATAGGTAAGCTCATTATAAAAATATGTCATATCCAGCCCTGATATGGTGGAGGCCAGCCGGAACCACTCCCTCAGGCCATGGTGAAGGTCCCGGCACTGTCCCATGATATATGCTTTGGGGAACCGCCTAAGGGAATACCGGTTCAGGCTCTCCTCAATATGGTCCATATCCCTTTGTACCAGCTTCAGCCTGGCAATGGCCTGCTGGTGCATGCGTATGGTCTCCTCTTCCTCAGCCATACGCTGCTTAATCCGTTTCCTTCTGGATTCCATGGACCGTCCGCCGCTCATAAGGCCCTCTATTTCTTCCAGGCTGGTGTTCATCTTTCTCTGGTACAGGATATACATCAGCTTATAGATGTCATCTTCCGAATAATACCGGTATCCGTTATCTTTTTTCCTGGCATTGATAATGCCCTTTTTCTCATAAAACCGCAGGGCGTCCCTGCTGAGCCCCACCATACGGGCCACATCTCCAATCAGATACTCAGCTTTTTCCTGGACATTTGTTTTCTGCATATTCTTCACCCTCTGTTTTTCATATTCCCTCCCAATAGATTAAAATATTCCGGCGGATTGGTCAATGGGTTCCGGGAAAGTGCAAGATAACCGTAATAAAAATGACAGATTCTGAACATACCGCCCTCTATCCACCATATCCGCCAGTCCGGGCAGTCCGATAGTGGATAATGTGGATAACTTGTGGATATCTCTGTTAAAATGCTGGGGATAAGAGGTTTTCCTATGTGGATTTTCTAGGAAATGTGTGATAAAATTTACCATATATCCTTGTAAACCGGGGATTTCAGCGTATACTGCATCTGATGCAGGAAAGGGGCATGTATGTTGTGGAAAAGTGAGCCTGTGCAGGCGGCGGGCGGGCCGGATGCAGCCAAAAGGATTTTTACCGCCATTAAACTGAAATACAGTAAAAAAATCAGGCAGATAAGCTGGTTATGGTTTTGTCCAAAACAACACCCCGTCTTATCTGCCCGATTTTTATTTTCTATGAAAAACTCCTGAACAGGACATCATTCCTGTCCTTCCCCCATCAAATCATCCATCACATGCTTCACCGTGTCAATCTTCCCGGCCCGGTAGGCATTGCTTCCGCAGAACAGGAGCGCATGCTCCGTATCCCCCTCAGCCGCCTTCACAAGAGCCATGGTGATACAGTATGGGATAGTCCTTATATCGCAGTGCTCCAGGCACTGGAAACAGGATTTGATGGCCGGGCGGTCCCCGGACTTAATCTGCCTTAAGAAGGGATTCATGATGGCCCTTCCCGGCATTCCTACCGGGCTCTTGGTAATCACGATATCTTCCTTCCTGGCCTTGATGTATTCCTGCTTATATGCTTCTGATGCATCGCACTCCCTGGTGGTGACAAACCTGGTGCCCACCTGGACTCCGTCCGCTCCCAGCTCCAGCTGGTGCAGCACATCCTCGTGGGTGTAAATCCCTCCGGCCGTGACCACCGGGATATGGCGGCCATACTTGTCGCCGTATTCCCCAACCACCTTTATGATTGCCTTCACCTCTTCATCATAAGCAGCCTGGTCATAGGTTGCAGGCACATCCCCGGTGTCGGCCCCGTAGGCAGTAAGCTGGTCCAGCGAGAACCCCAGGTGGCCGCCTGCCAGCGGTCCCTCTATCACCACCAGGTCCGGCGCCACATGACATTTCCTGTCCCACATCTTACAGATTACCATGGCGGACTTGGCGGAAGATACAATGGGAGCCAGCTTAATCCGGCGGGCGGGCATCTCCTGTCCGTCCTCCTTCATTTCCGCGTAAGCGGCTTCCACATGCTCCGGAAGGGAAACCGGAAGCCCTGCGCCGGAGATGATGATGTCAGCGCCTGCCTTGACCGCTTCCTTGACCCACATATCATAATGTTTGGTGGCAACCATGATATTAAAACCAATGGCACCGTCCGGAGAAATCTCCCTGGCGGATTTCATCTCCCGGCGGATAGCCCTTAGGTTGGCTTCCACAAAATTCGTAGTAAAATCAGGTTCCCTGAAACCAATCTGGGCTGACGATATAATTCCCACTCCTCCGGCCTGCGCAACCGCGCCTGCCAGCTTATGAAGACTGATGCCAACGCCCATGCCTCCCTGAATAACAGGTTTTTTAACTACTAAATCCCCAATTACCAATGGTTTTAATTCGTTCATTACATTCTCCTAAATCTAAGATACCTTTGTTCTGCCAGTTCTTCCTTTGTCATGGAAAGACAGCGTTCAAAAAATCCTGCCATGGCGCTGTCCATGTATTCAGCAACTTGGTAAAGGTTATCCGTGCATACGGGTTCTTCTTCCGGTACAATCCGTTCAATCAGCCCCAGCTTCTTAAGGTCCTGGGCCGTTACCTTCATAACCTTGGCTGCATCCGGCGCCTTCTTGCTGTCCTTATACAGAATGGATGCGAATCCTTCCGGTGAAAGGATGGAGTAGATTGCATTTTCCAGCATCCACACCTCGTTGGCCACGGCCATGGCAAGGGCGCCGCCGCTTCCGCCTTCTCCAATCACAACAGAAAGCACAGGGACCTTCAGGTCTGACATCTCAAACAGGCTGCGGGCAATGGCCTCTCCCTGTCCCCGTTCCTCTGCCTCCAGTCCGCAGAACGCTCCCGGTGTATCCACAAAACACACCACCGGACGTCCAAAGCTTTCCGCCTGCTTCATCAGACGCAGGGCCTTGCGGTATCCGTCCGGCGACGGCATGCCGAAGTTGCGCTTCAGGTTATCCTTGGTGTTCTTGCCCTTCTGCTGTCCGATTACGGTCACGGGCATGCCGTGGAACATGGCTATCCCGCCCACAATGGCGCCGTCGTCGCCAAAATACCGGTCTCCATGGAACTCGATGAACTCATCAAATATGGCGTTGATATAATCCGCCGCAACGGGACGGTCTGATTTCCTTGAGAGCAGGACCGTGTCCCAGGCTGTCTTTGACGTACCGCCGGTCTTTTTGCCGGATGTTCCTTTGCCGGATATCTTCCCATCGGATGTTTTTCCACCGGACTGCGCCATCTTCCCAAGGTTATCCACAGCGGCCGCTGTCTTACCCACCGGCAGGTCCACATTCATCCTGTGGTTGCGGTGCATGTAAAGAATCTGTCCAATCACCTTTTTCTGGTCTTTGCGCTCAACAATCTTGTCAACAAAACCATGTTCCAAAAGGAACTCGGCGCGCTGGAAGCCTTCCGGCAGCTTCTGCCCGATGGTCTGTTCAATGACCCTGGGGCCTGCAAAACCGATAAGGGCGTGGGGCTCTGCAAGGATGATATCCCCCAGCATGGCAAAGCTTGCCGTAACGCCGCCCGTTGTGGGATCCGTAAGCACGCTGATAAACAGCTGCCCGGCCTCATGATGACGCTTTAAGGCAGCTGAGGTTTTTGCCATCTGCATCAGGGATACGATTCCCTCCTGCATCCTGGCGCCCCCGGAGCAGGCAAAGATAATCACAGGAAGCTTTTCCTTTGTGGCCCGCTCCACTGCATCCGTTATCTTCTCACCCACCACATGGCCCATGCTGCTCATGATAAAACGCGCGTCACAAACGCCTACCACCGCGGGATTTCCGTCAATCATGCCTTTTCCTGTTACAATGGCTTCATTCAGATGACTCTTTTCCCTGGCAGCCAGGACCTTCTTCTCATAGCCCGGGAAATCCAGGGGGTTGGAGAAAGGCATCTCCTTGTTCCACTCCTCGAAGGTTCCCTCGTCTACAATCATCTCAATCCTGCGGTATGCGTGGACACGGAAATAGCCGCTGCATTTTGGACACACGTAATAATTATTCTTTACGTCCTCCACATAGATGGGCTGGCCGCATTTGTTACATTTGCGCCACAGCCCTTCCGGGATGCCCGGCTCCTCTGCGTCACCTTTTGGCGGCTTGTATTTCGTATCTATCTTTGTATACGTTTTTTTAAACATGTTCCGCAACATAGGCATTTCCTTTCACTATTTCACATAATCCGGGAAGTACTTCTCAATAAAGCTTGTATCCGTATCGCCTTCCTGGAATGCATCGTTTTCCAGAATCTCGTACTGGAAGTTAATATTGGTTTCAATTCCCTCAATAACAACCTCGCCCAGGGCGCTGCGCATCTTGGCAATGGCCGACTCCCTGTCTTTATCATACACAATCAGCTTCATCAGCATGGAATCATAGTTGGCCGGAACCTTATAATCGCTGTAGATATGGGTATCCACCCTGACCCCGTTGCCCCCGGGTATATGGACGTTGGTAATCAGGCCCGGACACGGCATGAAGTTCTTTGAGGGGTTCTCGGCATTGATACGGCACTCAATGGCATGGCCCTTAATGGTCACGTCTTCCTGGGTCACGCTTAAGGGTTCCCCTGCTGCCACACGGATCTGCTCCTTGATCAGGTCCATTCCGGTAACCATCTCGGTCACGGGGTGCTCCACCTGGATCCTGGTGTTCATCTCCATGAAGTAGAAATTCCTGTCCTTGTCTAAAAGGAATTCAATGGTGCCCGCATTCTCATAACCAACGGCCTTGGCCGCCCGCACCGCGGTATCGCCCATCCTGCGCCTGAGCTCAGGGGAAATGACGTCGCAGGGCGCTTCCTCCAGCACCTTCTGGTGGCGTCTCTGGATGGAACAGTCACGTTCTCCCAGGTGGACCACGCTGCCGTGCTTATCCGCCATGATCTGGAATTCCACATGCCTTGGCTTTTCAATGTATTTCTCAATATACATGGTGTCATCGGAAAAACCCTTGACGGATTCCATCTGGGCCGCATTGAATAGCTCCGTAAAATCCTCCGCGCTTCTGGATATACGCATGCCCTTTCCGCCGCCGCCCGAGGACGCCTTAATCATAACCGGGAAGCCGATTGTCTTTGCCATCTCAAGGCCGTCCTGGGCGGTGTGCACGGGTTCCTTGCTGCCCGGTACCACGGGCACTCCTGCCTCCATCATGGTTTTGCGGGCTTCCGACTTGTTGCCCATCTTGCTTATGATTTCAGCGGACGGTCCGATAAAGGTAATGTTGCATTCCGCACACAGCTTGGCAAACTTGGCATTCTCTGAAAGGAAACCAAATCCCGGATGGATGGCATCGGCCTTCATGGCAACGGTTGCAGCCAGGATCCGCTCCATATTCAGATAGCTCTGGCCAGAGACAGCAGGCCCGATACAGATGGCTTCATCAGCCAGCAATGTGTGAAGGCAGTCTTTATCCGCCTCAGAATACACGGCCACGGTCTGTATGCCCATCTCACGGCAGGCGCGGATGATGCGGACCGCGATTTCACCTCTATTGGCAATCAAAATCTTGTTAAACATCGGTATTCTCCCTCGATTCCCAAACTATTTAGTCTGTACTATCCAACCATGAAGGTAAGCTCCGCGCTTACAGCCAGCCTGCCGTCCACCGTGGCAGTGGCTTTGCCCACGCCCACAGGGCCCTTCTGCTTAATGATCTCACACTCCAGCTTTACTTTGTCCCCGGGCACCACCTTGCGCTTGAATTTAGCCTTGTCAATCCCGCCAAAGTAAGCTACCTTTCCCTTAAAGCCTTCCTGGGACAGGATGGCTACCGCGCCTGTCTGGGCCAGGGCTTCCACCAGAAGGACTCCCGGCATCACCGGCTCCTGCGGGAAATGGCCCTTGAAAAAGGACTCGTCATAAGTCACGCACTTGTACCCAACCGCGCGCAGGCCCGGTTCCAGCTCTTCAATACAGTCAATCAAGAGGAAGGGATGCCTGTGAGGTATGATTTCCTGGATTTCTTTTACTCCCATCAACATGTTTTTTCCCTCCCCGCTATTTAATCCGGAACAGCGGCTGTCCGTATTCCACCACTTCCTCGTTGTTCACAAGGATGGCTTCCACCACGCCGTCATATTCGCTTTCTATCTCGTTCATCAGCTTCATGGCCTCTATGATTCCCAGCACCTGGCCCTTTTTCACGGTGTCCCCCACCTTTACGAATGCATCTGCATCCGGCGAGGAGGAAGCGTAAAAGGTTCCAACCAGGGGAGAGGTGACCACTTTATCAGAGCCAATGTCAACGCCCGCTGTCTGGGCCGGCTGGTCCTGCACCTGGGCCACGGAAACGCCTGCGCCGGCCGCGGCCGTATTCAGCATCTGGACAGCTGCCTGGTCCATGGAAGCTGCTGCCACCGTGACAATCTGCGGCTGCTCCTTCTTGCACTTTAAGGAGAGCTTCATATTGCCTTCTTCCAATTCAAAACTGGTCAGCTTGTTCTCAGATACCGCCTGGATCAGCTGAATGATTTCCTCTATACTCATCACATTCTCCTCCTGTTATTCGCTGAATTTCCTGACAATCAGGCTGGCATTGTGGCCGCCGAAGCCAAGGGAATTGCTGATGGCAACATTGACATCCATGGCAACGCCGTCCCCCTGTGTGTAGTCCAGGTCACAGCCCTCGCCCGGTTTCTCAAGACCAACGGTTGCGTGTACGTATCCGTCTTCAATGGACTTGACGCAGGTTATGAATTCCACACCGCCTGCAGCGCCTAAAAGATGACCGATCATGGACTTGGTGGAGTTGATCTTCACCTTCCCGGCATGGTCTCCCAGGGCCAGCTTAATGGCCTTTGTCTCAAACAGGTCGTTGTGATGGGTGCTGGTTCCGTGTGCATTTACATAATCAATGTCCTCCGGCTTAAGGCCGGCATCCTTAATAGCATTCTCCATGGCACGTGCAGCCCCGCTTCCGTCTTCTGCCGGGGATGTGATGTGGAATGCGTCGCAGGTGGCGCCGTAACCCACTATCTCAGCCAGGATATTGGCCCCGCGGGCCTTTGCGTGGTCTAAGGATTCAAGCACAACCACGCCGGCGCCCTCGCCCATGACAAATCCGTTGCGGTCCTCGTCAAAAGGAATGGATGCGCGGGCAGGGTCATCGGTTGTGTTCAGCGCGGTCAGTGAGGTGAATCCTGCAATACCGATAGGGGTAATGCTGGCCTCTGCCCCGCCTGCCACCATCACATCCGCTTCTCCGTACTGGATGGAACGGAATGCCTCGCCGATGGAATGGGTGCCTGTGGCGCAGGCCGTAACCACGTTAAAACATTTGCCCTTCAGCCCGAACTGGATGGCAACATTGCCCGCCGCCATATTGCTGATCATAAGAGGTACCAGCAGCGGGTTCACACGGCTGGGTCCCTTTTCCAGAAGCTTCTGCACATCCTTTTCCATGGCCTGGAGGGAACCGATTCCAGAACCCACGCACACACCCACGCGGTAGGGATCTTCCTTCTCCATGTCAATGCCAGAATGCTCCAGGGCCTCCTTTGACGCTGCTACCGCGAACTGGGAAAATGCCTCCATGCGGCGCGCTGCCTTGGGGTCCATGTAATCCCTGGCATTGAATCCCTTTACCTCGGCTGCCAGCTTACATTTATAATCGGTTGTATCAAAATATGTGATGGGGGCGATTCCCACTTTCTTGTCCTTCAGTCCCTGCCAGAAACTTTCCACGTCATTGCCAATGGGGGTAATGGCGCCCATACCGGTAATTACCACTCTTGTTTTCATACGCTCACACTCCTGTCCTTCTCTACATTGCCATGCCGCCGTCTACACAGAGAACCTGGCCTGTTATATATTTTGCATCTTCGGAAGCCAGGAACGCCACTGCACCCGCAATATCCTGGGTCTCGCCGAACTTCTTCATGGGAATCTGCTCCGTAACAGAAGATTTAATGCTGTCACTGAGCACATCTGTCATTTCCGTTGAAATAAAACCGGGAGCCACTGCATTTACCGTGATCCCCCTGCTTGCAAGCTCCCTTGCAGCGGATTTGGTGATTCCAATCACGCCTGCCTTGGCCGCGCAGTAGTTGGCCTGGCCCGCATTGCCCAGTACGCCGGATACGGAAGAGATATTGATGATCCTCCCTGCCTTCTGCTTTAACATCTGGCGTGAAATATGTTTGATACAGTTGAACACACCCTTTAAGTTGGTGTTTATGACCGCATCAAAATCCTCCTCGGACATCTTCATCAACAGGTTATCCCTGGTGATTCCCGCGTTGTTAACCAGGATATCCAGACGTCCGTACCTGGCCACAATGTCTGCCATCATCTGTCCGCAGGCCTCGAAATCGGAAACATTGCACTGCAGCGCCTCTGCCCTGCCTCCTGCGGCCTCTATCTCTTTTACCACTTCCTCTGCCTTTTGGGCAGAGCCATTATAGTTTACAATCACCGCAGCGCCCTTTGCTCCCAGTGTCAGGGCTATCTGACGGCCAATTCCACGGCTGGCGCCTGTTACCAGTGCAATCTTTCCTTCCAGCATACTAAATCTCCTTTCCCTGCATTGAATAGCAGCGCCGTTCCCAGACGCTTACTTCAATGCCTCCGCTACCTTTTCTATATCTTCCAGTTTTTCCACGTTCATGGTTTTTACTTCTTTGCTGATCTTCTTCATGAATCCGGCCAGCGTCCTGCCTGGTCCAATCTCAATAAAGGTGTCTACCCCGTCATTTATCATGGCTTCCACACTCTGCTGCCAGCGCACGGATGAGGATACCTGCCTGGTCAGCAGGTCTTTTACAGGCTCTGCCGTGGTGACGAACTGCGCATTGACATTTGCCACATAAGGAATCCGGGGCGTATGTATCTCCACATCCGCCAGTACCTGCGCCAGCTTCTCACCTGCAACCGTAAGCATGCCGGAATGGAAGGGACCGCTTACGTTCAGCAACAGGGCCCGCTTTGCACCGGCAGCCTTAAGCTTTTCACAGGCCTCTTCCACGGCAGCCTTCTTACCGGAAATCACAATCTGCCCCGGGCAGTTGTAATTGGCAATCCACACGCCTTCCATGGCCCCCGTGACAGCTTCAATGGCCGCTGCGTCCAGGGCCAGGATGGCTGCCATGGCTCCTTCTCCCACAGGAACTGCTTCCTGCATCAGGATTCCCCTCTGGCGCACCGTGCAGATGGCGTCCTCGTCACTCATGACGCCGGCTGCTGCCAGGGCACAGTATTCCCCCAGACTCAGTCCGGCGGCCACATCCGGCTTAATCCCTTTTTCCTCCAGCACCCGCATCATGGCAATGCCGGCAGTGACCATGGCGGCCTGGGTATATTCCGTTATATCCAGCCTGTCATTCTTCTCAAAACACAGCTCCGGCATGGAGAAGCCCAGGAGCCCGCTTGCTTTGTCAAAGATTTTTTTGCCTGTCTCTGTCTGCTCATAGAAATCCTGGCCCATCCCGCAGACCTGTGCTCCCTGTCCCGGGAAAATAAATGCAATCCTGCTCATCCTCTTCCCCCTCTTAATTCCAGTGCATAAGGCCGGATGCCTGTTCCATCATCTCTTCAATCATTTCCTTGCAGGACTGCTTTTTGGAAATCATGCCTGCAATCTGGCCCGCCATGACGGTGCCATTCATCACATCGCCTTCCTGGACAGCCTCTCGCAGCTTGCCCAGTGTCAGGTATTCCAGTTCCTCAAAGGATTTGCCTTCCTGCTCCAGCTTAATGTACTCCCTTGTCATCTGGTTCCTGAGGCCCCTGACAGGATGTCCGTGGCTACGGCCCGTAACCGTTGAGTCAATGTCCTTTGCCTTGATGATGCGCTGTTTGTAATTCTCATGTACCGTACATTCATCTGCCACCACAAACCTGGTTCCCATCTGTACGGCCTCCGCGCCCAGCATGAAGGCTGCCGCGATTCCTCTTCCATCGCCGATGCCGCCTGCCGCAATGACCGGAATGGACACCGCATCCACTACCTGGGGCACCAGGGTCATGGTCGTCTCCTCGCCGATATGTCCGCCGGACTCCATTCCCTCTGCCACAACCGCGTCAGCCCCGTACTTCTCCATGCGGCGTGCCTGGGCCACGGATGCCACCACCGGAATCACCTTAATCCCGGCTGACTTCCACATTTCCATATACTTTTCAGGATTGCCGGCTCCGGTTATCACAACCTTGATGCCTTCCTCCACAACTACCTTTGCAACATCATCCGCATGAGGGCTTAAAAGCATCACATTGATGCCAAATGGTTTCTTTGTCAGCTCCCTTGCCTTGCGGATTTCATCGCGGACCACCTCTCCAGGCGCATTGGCCCCGCCGATTACGCCAAAACCGCCTGCTTCGGACACGGCTGCTGCCAGATTATGTTCTGCTACCCAGGCCATGCCGCCCTGAATAATAGGATATTCAATTCCTAACATTTCTGTAATTCTTGTTTTCATTATTCTACCTCCAAGTTGTACATTCCTGAGCAAAAGCGCTTCACCATACCTTGCGGTTTTCCCGTGCCTGGCATCGGAAAGCTGCCTTATGAATAACAGCGTGCTTCAGTAGTATCCACACGCCGTTGTTGTTTGCATATCTCTAGTTTTTACGCTTCTACGCCTTTATTCTTTAAGTAGTTCATCACATCGCCAACCGTGGTTAACTGCTCCAGGTCCTCGGCAGGAATCTCTACAGAGTACTCATCCTCCAGTGCCATGACCAGTTCAAACAGGTCCAGGGAATCAGCTCCCAGGTCTTCCTTGAAGGAAGATGCCTCTGTTACGGTGTCAGCCTCCACACTTAACTGCTCTGCAATGATTTCTTTCATTTTCTCTAACATGATTGTTGTTCTCCTTTTACATTTTCATAGTTTTTATATTTTAATTTAATTTTTACCATTCTAACAGGGCAGCTCCCCAAGTAAGGCCTGCGCCAAAACCTGAGAACACAATCTTGTCCCCGGACTTAAGCATTCCCTTCCGGTTTATCTCATCCAGAAGAAGGGGAATGGACGCGGCGCTGGTGTTGCCGTAATGCTCCATATTAACCGGGAAACATTCCACGCTTACCTTTAAGCGCTTTGCAATGGACTCTATAATCCTGTAGTTAGCCTGGTGTATGACAAAATACTTGATTTCTTCCGCTGCAACGCCTGCATGGTCCAATACCTGGGTAATGCATTCCGGTACTTTCCTCACTGCAAACTTGAACACTTCCTGTCCGTCCATGGTCATATAACCCAGTTCCGGCTTCTTACCCAGAAGGAAATTCCCGTTGGTCCTGGAACCGCAGGTCAGTACATTGCCCTTGGTGCCGTCGGATTTCATGTTGATACCAAGGATTCCTGTGTCATCCGCCCTTACGGCCACGGCGCCCGCGCCATCCCCAAAGAGCACGCAGGTTCCTCTGTCTGTCCAGTCAATCAGTTTGCTTAATACATCAGATCCGATTATTAAGGCTGTCTTATATAACCCGCTGCTTATAAATGCATGGGCTGTGTTCAGCGCATATACAAACCCTGTACATGCAGCGCTGATGTCATAGCAGGCCGCATTGACCGCGCCAATCATGCCCTGCACCTCGCACGCCCCGTTTGGAAAACAATAATCCGGTGAGGAAGTCCCAAGAAGGATAAGGTCAATCTCCTCAGGCTTTAAGCCTGACTGTTCCAGCGCCCCCATTGCAGCTTTAGCCGCCATGTAGGAGGTGCTTTCGGTTGTGGCAATCCTTCTTTCACCGATTCCCGTCCGGCTGCGGATCCACTCATCATTGGTATCCACAATCTGAGCAAGGTCATTGTTGGTCACTATCTGCTCCGGCACATATGAACCGGTTCCTATGATTCTTGTTGTCATTCTTCTTACCCGTCCCGAATCCGTTCTGCAAGAGGACTCATGCCTTCCATTTTTGTATCCTTTAGGGAAATACTTTGAACATCAAAGTAATACTACAGGAAAGATAAGTATTTGTCAAGAAATATTTTTAGCGTGTTTTTGTGCTTTTTTGTCAAGTTTACTGCTTTTTGACATTTCTTACCATTTCTATCATTTACATATATTGACTTGGAACCCTAAATTTGGTAAGTTTAATTTGTAAAAGGGGATAAAATCATGATAAGGGGGTTGAAAACCATGAAGACAACAGGTGTAATTCGTAAACTGGATGAGCTTGGAAGGATCACGCTTCCCATTGAACTGAGAAGGAGCCTTGATCTGGACGTTAAGGACGGACTGGAGATCACGGTTCAGGACGATTGCATCATCCTCAAGAAAGCAGAGTGCGCGGATATCTTCACAGGCAGCACGGATGAACTGCTGGAATTTGAAGGTAAGAAGGTTTCCAAACAGTCTGTCATTGCCCTGGCCAAACTGGCCGGATTGAATGTAACTGAGTAAACGCACATGTACATAGAAAGAACCCGGGTTGCTGCCTTTGACAAGGCGGCTGAGTGCCTGGGTTCTTTCTATATCTATAGAAGCTGCTGGTACACATCCCTCTTGCTGATGCCCCTGTCCTTGGCAACGGACTTCATGGCTTCCTTCTTATCCTGTCCCATGGACATGTAGTGTTCCAGGTGTTCCTCAAGCCCCATCTCCTCCCAAGTGCGGATCTGTTCCTCCCGAAGCTCCTGGGGGGACCTGCCTTCAATCACAATCACACATTCGCCCTTTGGCTCCTCCTGTCCATAGGCAGCCAGCGCGTCTTCAAAAGTGCTCCTAAAGGCTGTCTCAAACTTCTTGGTCAGCTCCCTTAATATGGTAATCCTGCGGTTTCCCAGCGCCCCATATAGATCTTCCAGGGTTTTGACCAGGTGGTGGGGCGCTTCATATACTATGATGGTCCTTGTCTCATCCTTAAGCTCACCCAAAATCCTGGCCCGCTCCTTTTTATCACCTTTCTCAGAGGGCAGGAACGCCTCAAAACAAAACCTCCGTGTGGACAGCCCGGACATGGTAAGGGCAGTGATGCAGGCTGCAGGGCCAGGAAGGGACGTCACCTCAAGTCCGGCCTCATAGCACTGGCGCACCAATTCCTCCCCGGGGTCTGAGATGCCCGGGGTCCCTGCATCTGTTATAAGGGCGATGTCAGCCCCGTCCTTCATCTGCTCCACCAGGTACCTGGCCTTATCCACCTTATTATATTCATGATAACTGGTCATGGGCGTCTTAATCCCAAAGTGGTTCAGAAGCTTGATACTGTGTCGGGTATCCTCTGCCGCTATCAGATCCACTTCCTTTAATGTCCTGAGGACCCTGAAGGTGATATCCTCCAGATTGCCGATTGGCGTTGCACACAGATATAATTTGCCAGCCATGAGTCCCTCCTTTCCAATACAGCGCAGTACTAATATCCATACGTAACCCTAATCTGTTCCGTATACCCACCCTGTTCATTAAATACAATCACAGGCGCCTCCATCTTAAGCAGGGCGCCGCCGCCGCGTACCGCTTCAATCAGTACCATGTTGGCCTCCCTGTCAACATAGGGGTGGACCATCTTCATACGCTTTGGCTCCAGTCCATGCTTTTTCATGGTCTGGATAATCTCGATGAGCCGCCTTGGCCTGTGGACCATATAGAAACGGCCTCCAGGCTTTAAGACCCTGGTCCCTTCCCGCACAACATCCTCCAGTGTGCACTTAACCTCATGGCGGGCAATGGCTTTTGCATCCCCCGGGTTCTTTAGCCCATGGGCATCATTCATATAAGGAGGGTTGGACGTGACCACATCAAAAGAGGCCAGGGCAAAGAGCTGACCGGCCTCCACAATATCACCTGTGACAATATCCACCTTTTCTTCCAGATGGTTATATCGGACGCTGCGTCTTGCCATATCCGCCGACTCTTCCTGAATCTCAAGGCCGGTAAAATGCTCCCCTTCTGTCTTTGCAGTCAGAAGGATTGGGATGATGCCCGTGCCTGTGCCCAGGTCCAGCATCCTCTCCCCCTTTTTCACCACTGCAAATCCTGAAAGAAGGACCGCGTCCATCCCAAAGCAGAAAGCACCCTTTCTCTGGATGATACCATATTGATTCCGCTGCAGGTCGTCAATGCGCTCGTCATCGCGCAGCATCACAGGACCTGCCTGGCGCCAGGTATGTTCCATTGGACTACCTCCGTTTTAATTATCATCCAGCTTTGACTTGCCTTCTTTTTTCTCCAGTGCCTCCAGATGTTTTAACTCTGCATCCGGCGTATCCTGGGCCTGCTTGTCCCCGCCCTTGCCCTTTTTCTTCCTGGGCTTGAACCTGAGGTTTTCCACCTTATACTCCCGGATTTCCTTTTCATCCTTGTCCACGGTCACAATCACCTTGACCAGCTGGCGCAGGACGTTGACGCTCTGGACCTCTCCCTTTAACCCGTCATTGGTGGTCACATAATCCCCTGTATTGGGGAGCTTGCTGTTAAGGACCTCGTATGTTTCTTCCTCATTCTTAAGACAGCACATCAGCCTTCCGCAGACACCGGATATCTTGGTGGGATTCAGGGACAGGTTCTGTTCCTTTGCCATCTTAATTGAAACAGGTATGAACTCGGACAGATAGGAGTGGCAGCACAGCGCCCTGCCGCATATGCCGATTCCTCCCATTATCTTTGTCTCATCCCTTACGCCCACCTGGCGCAGTTCAATCCTGGTCTTAAACACGCTGGCCAGGTCCTTTACCAGTTCGCGGAAATCAATGCGTCCGTCCGCGGTAAAGTAAAACAGGACTTTATTATTGTCAAATGTATATTCAGCATCAATCAGCTTCATCTCCAGGTTATGCTTCTTAATTTTGTCCTGGCAGATCTTAAATGCCTCTTTTTCCTTATTCTTATTCTTTGTCTCCACCGCCTCATCCTCAGCAGTGGCCATACGGATGACCGGCTTTAAGGGCGGCACCACTTTGGACTCATCCACTTCACGGTTGCCAAGTACCACATATCCGTATTCAATTCCCCTGGCCGTCTCCACAATCACGTGGTCCCCGGTCTTTACCTTACGGCCCGCCGGGTCAAAATAGTAAATCTTGCCTGCTGTGCGGAAACGCACTCCAATCACTGTAATCATTCAATTCTCCTTTAACTGCCGGCCTGTGCATGGCATTGCCGTATGCCCAGGGCAATCTATCCATCTCAATTTAGCGCTTAACCCCTCAGGCCTGCGGCCTTCCGGGACATTTAACAGTCCGTCCTCCATACATGGATCCGGAGGAGGAGCTGCTTAAATTCCTAAGTAATGCTGTACTAGTTTTCCTTCATGGTCAGGAACATCAGTTCCATGACAAGTTCCATATTCACATTGGCATCCAGGCGCACCCTTGCCTTTTCAATGGCCTGCAGTATCCTTTCCAGTCCGTCATAACCGCTGACCGTACTCATGGCCTTGATGGTAGAAAACTCATCCTTGAAAATCAGAAGGTTGATGTCCTTGGTGGTCTTATACATCAGCACATCCCTGTACCACATCTGCATGAAGTCCAGGCATCCGCGGATATCCAGGTTCTCCTCCTTCAGCTTACGGATATACTCCAGAAGTTCAGATATATCCGCATCCTTCAAATGCTTCAGCATAAGGATAAGGGCATCATACATGACCCTGAATTCCTCAGACTCAGCCAGGTGGATGGCCTTGCCCAGGTTCCCCCTTGCAAATGCCGCATAAATCTCGGCCTGGCTTTCCTCAACCCCCAGGGACTGTACCAGATATTCCCTTACTACCTCGTCCCGCAGCGGCTTCAGCTTCAGCTGCACGCAGCGCGACAGGATGGTCGGGAGGAATGCGTCCTGGTTGGTTGTCAGCAGCAGGATGACCGCATAGGACGGCGGCTCCTCAATGGTTTTTAACAGGGCATTCTGTGCCTGGACCGTCATCTTCTCAGCCTCGTCCACAATATATACCTTATAATAGCTGCTGTAAGGCCGCACCATGATGGTATCGTTAATCTGTTCCCTTATATCGTCAACGCCGATGCTGGCCGGTTTTTCATGGGTCACATAAATCAGATCCGGGTGGTTTCCCGAAAGCACCTGCTTACACGCATGGCAGGCCATACACGGGTCCGGCAGGCCCTTTTCGCAGAGCAGTTCCAGTGCAAATGCATTGGCAAGGGACTTACGCCCCATTCCCGCTTCCCCGCTTAAAATATAAGCATGGGATATCTTCCCTGTCTGCACCGCGTTGCGGAAATGCTCCTTTATCTGTTCATGACCTAATATATCGTTAAAACCCAGCATTGTGATGGTCCCCCTTGGCGCAAATATACTAAAATAGTATATCATAAGAAATTTTCAATGTATACCCTTAAGTTTTTTCCAGCGGTGGGGCCGGGGTCTATTGTTTTCCCCTCATATTGCGGAATTCATAGGGGGTCATCTGGAATTTCTGTTTAAAGAGCCTTGAAAAATACGCCTGGTTCGAGTATCCCACCTGTTCAGCAATCTCGTATGATTTTAGCTGGGTATTATTCAAAAGCCATATGGCCCGGTTCATACGCGTACTGTTCAAAAATTCGCTGAATGTCACCCCTGTCTCATTCTTAAACAGATGGAACAGATAATCCTGGTTCAGTCCCACTTCTCCGGCTACCTCAGACACTGAGCCTATCTGCCTGTAATTTTTCTCAATGTAGCGCACTGCCTTGGCAACATAGGATGTATAATGAGCCTGGTTTCCTGAACGGCTGTCCTCCGCCTCCTCCAGCGCTGCATATACGCATTCCTTCATCCGGTCAAAATCCGTACACTGTTCTATCCCCCTGTATATCTCCCCCATCTTTTCTGCGAATCCAAACCTGTCGCTGGTATATACCTGGTATATATTCGCCAGTATTCGGAAAATAAACCGTTTCACCGCGTTCACATCTCCAGGTTCCCGCTCTTCCAGAAAACTGAATATTTCCTCAAAGATAACTGGCACCTGTTCCATGTTTCCATTCTTCATTTCCCCTGCAATCCTTTGCTCCCACAAATCCAGCTGTTCCCTCACGCCCTCAAACCCACAGATATCCCGCGCGAAATATATCCGTTTTGCATTCTGCCGGTAAAAGGACTGTTCCAATGCCATGATGCTCTTCATAATCATGGTAACCAGATGCCCGTACTTATAATATGGCCCGCTCACCCCCACCGCCGAATCAAAGCAAATGCTGATTTTATCCGCAAACTGGTATATCACCTGGTTCTGGTATGCCAGCTGGTCAATACATGCCGTATTGCCTATGGCTATCAGTACATTTTTCCTGTACGGATAGTAGAGTACGTTCTCTATGCCGGAATTTACAAATATTTCCATCATCTTTTCCGGCACAAAACTGTTGGTACAGAAAGCCGCTGCAAACATCCCGTGCTCGTTCAGATAGATTCCATGACTTGCCATCTGCTCTCCCGAACAATCCGGATTCTCCTCCTTCAACAGGCCATTCAAATAAATCTCCTGTTCAAACCGAAGCGCCAGCTGGTCTTTATGAATGGTACTTTTCCTATCCCCCTGGATTTTCTGCAAAAGGTCACTTAACATCCTGGGATTGGCTTCGGTCTTTAGGATATAGTCATATGCATCCTGGGCGATTGCTTCCTTGGCATATGCAAATTCATCATAACTGGTAATGATGATGACATCTGTTTCCGGTCGTTCCTTTTTAATCTGTCTCAGAAGGGACAGGCCGTCCATAATCGGCATTTTTATGTCGGTAAAAACCACATCCGGCCTTTTCTCGCGGAAAATCTGCAGGGCCTCCTCTCCATTCGAAGCTGCTCCCGCAAAATCCACCTTTATGTCAGGAAGGTTTTTTATGGCACGGCTGAACCATTTACGTATAGGAAACTCATCATCCACAATCATCACTTTCAAGGTGTTAATATGCTCCATCCCCCTTTGCTGCCTGCCCCTCCGCCTTTATGCTTGGCAGAATCAATACCACTTTTGTTCCCACATCTTTTTCGCTGCTGATTTCCACCCCGTATTGCGCCCCAAAATGCAGCTTAATGCGCTTTACAGTATTGTTGATGCCGACCATTGTACTGTTGTCTGACCCAATGGTTCCCTGTACCTCCTTAAGTCTGTTACAGTCCATTCCCGCCCCGTCGTCTTCCACCGACAGGTAAAGTCTGGCCCCCCGCTCCCAAGCCCTCACAACAACATGCCCCTTGCTGCCCGCCGGTTCCAGTCCATGGAAAATGCTGTTTTCCACAATCGGCTGCAGGACAAACTTAAGGACACGCTGTTTCAGCAAATCCTCAGGAATATCTACATCCAGCAATATCTCATCCCCATACTTGCACTGAAGGACGACAAAATACTGATGAAGGATTACCAATTCCTCCTGCAGGGAAATCATCTCATCCTTCTGACCAAGGATTGTGCGCAGCATAGCTGTGAAATTTTCCAGCATGCGCTCCGCCGTGTCATTTTCCCCGAGACTTACCAGACATTTTACGGAAAATAAAGTATTATATATAAAGTGAGGATTAATCTGGGCCTGGAGAAATTCCAGTTCCGCCAGCCGCTTCTGTTTTTCCTCTTCTTTTAAATCCTCAAACAGGCTGGATATCTTCCTTACCATTTCCCCGGATACATCATTGATAAGTGTTATCTCCGACCAGCTCTGGATATCAAACCTTGTATCAAAATCCCCGTCACTTACCCGCTTGAGCTTTTGACATAACCTGAGTATAGGCAGGGTGAAGGTACGGACCACTATCAGTATGACAATACTGGACAAGAAAATAATGAAAATCGTTGCCAGGATTGTATCCCGCTGCATTCTCCTAAGCGGTACCAGCAGGTTCTCTAATGGTATTTCCTCCAGGTACACCAGATCATATTTAGGGTTGTCATATCTGGACAGCAGATATTTCACCCCTGATTTTTCCACAATCGAATAACCACCTGAAACTACCAGCTGGTCCAGGCGGTGCATATTAAAATAATTCAGGCTAACCATGCGCTCCGTATTGGAAGAGATGATCCTTCCGCTTTTATCCACTATATAAATCGTATTGTCGCTCATGATATTCTGATATGTCTGATATAGTACGCGTTCTGACACATTAATCAGGATTGTTATCTCCTTCCCCTCATGATTCTTAGTCCTTTTCACAGCGGAAAAGAAGAAACCATCCCCGATGGACGGGTCCTTATGGGATTGGGTCCAGTATACCTCCCCTTTATCCAGACTATGCGGAATATAAATATACCACAGTTCATTCTGAAATCCGGTAAGGTCATGGTCCTGCTCTGCTTTTGTGGATGTATAGGATAATCCCTCATTATCCAGCATGGTGACCGAATACTCCACGTCCATGGAGTTCATCACATCCTGATATGCATCCATCAGCTGTCCCGCGGTAATGCTGCCTTGCGGATTATCCCCATGAAACAGGGCCTGAATATCATTCTGGGCAAAATCGCTTACCAGATTAAAATACAGCTTCGACAAAGATGTCATATTTGCCTGAAGCAAATCCACCTTTGCCGAAACCTGCATCAGGACATCATTCCTGGAAGCCGCAACCCGGTCAATCAGCCCCTGTTTATAGGTACGGTAAGAAAAAAAAGCGGTCGTAGAAACAGATATCACCACCACAAGGGTAATCAGCAAAAACAGGATGGTCTGCAGTCTCATATGGATTTTCTTGTTATCTTTATTATCTTTCAATCTCTTACCACCACTTAATCAGTTCCGTGACTTCATTGCGCAGTTCAATGAACTCCCTGTCAGTTACCTTTCTTGGCCTGGGCAGGCGATTCTCAATCACGGTTTTTATCTTTGTGGGCTTGTTGCTTAACACCATGATTTTATCACTCAGATACACGGCCTCCTCAATATTATGGGTGATGAATATTACTGTTGTATGGATTTTCTTCCATAATTTAAGCAATTCATCTTCCAGTTTATATTTCAGCATCAGGTCCAGCTGCCCGTAAGGCTCATCCATTAAAAGCAGTTCCGGTTTCGTGGCAAAGGCCCTTGCAATCACTACACGCTGAAGCATACTGGCCGACATCTGCCTGGGATAGTAATGCCGGAATTCCTCCAATCCTACCATACGGATTACCTCATCCACACGGGACCGCATCTCTTCCTGTGGTATTCCCTTAATCTTAAGGCCATATGCGATATTTTCCTCTATATCCAGCCAAGGCATTGTGGAATACTCCTGGAAAATATAAGCCACATTATGTTTCTGAAGGTTGATGGGTTCATTATCAATCAGCATTTCCCCATCCGTCACATCATATAACTTAGTTAAGCTGTTTAAAAAGGTTGTTTTCCCGCATCCTGTGGGCCCTACAATACAGAGAAATTCTCCATCGTCCACCTGGAAGGATATATTATCCAGGACCAGAAGGCTGCCAAACTTTTTTGTCAGATGGCTTACCTGGACTTTCGGTACTTTTTGTTCCATCCCAGTTTCCTCCTTACAAGGTTTCTTCCATTTCCTGCATGATTTTCTCTCTCAATGCAAGAAATTCTTCTGACACATAATCCCGCGGCCTTGGCAGGTCCACGCTGTATTCCTTTACCACATGGGTAGGACAGTTGCTAAGAAGCAGAATCCGGTCCGCCAGATAGACGGCCTCCTCTATGTTATTGGTAACAAACACTACTGTACGCTTCTCTGCAGATACAATTTTTTCCAGCTCCTCCTCCATCATGTAGCGGGTCTGGGCATCCAGATGCCCAAACGGTTCGTCCATCAGGATTACCACCGGATTGTTACTGTAGGCCCTTGCAATGCCCACCCGCTGCTGCATACCTCCGGACAGTTTAACGGGATAGCTTTTTTCAAATCCCTCAAGGCCAACCATATCAATGTATTTCCGGGCAATCTTTCTGCGTTCCTCTTTCCCGACTCCCCGTGCCTTAGGGCCAAATTCCACGTTTTCCATCACGGTAAGCCACGGAAACAGCGCGGTGGTCTGATATACCATTCCCCTGGAAGGATCTGGTCCCACCACTTTTTTGCCATCCACCCTTACCTCCCCATCAGAAGCAGCCTCCAGACCCGCTATCAAGTTAAGCACCGTTGTCTTACCGCACTGCCCGGGTCCGAACAGTACCACGAATTCATTTTCCCTGATACTCAGATTCAGGTTCCTCACCACTTCATATACACCGTTTCCACTGATGAATGTTTTATTCACATTCTCACACCGGATAATCCCGTCTATCTTCCCCGAACCGACCACGCACATAATTTTGTTTCCACTCCTCTCATTGTATTGGCCAGCACCAAACCGATAATCGAAATAATGATAACCCCTACAAGGACCTGCTCAATGTCCCCGTTATCCTGCCCGGAAACAATCATCCAGCCAATCCCCTCGGTGGCGCTCATCATTTCCGCAGCCAGCACAGCCATCCAGCAGGAGGACAGCGCAACCTGAAGCCCTGAGAAAATATAGGGTACGGATGATGGCAGTATTACCTTATAAAATACCTGGGTATTGTTCGCTCCCAGCATCCGCGCCGCGCCCACCAGTTTGGGGTCCACCCGGGTCGCCCCTGCATAAGTGTTTAGAACCATGTGTGAAAAACCTGCCACAAAGATGATTCCAATCTGGGTAACCCAGCCAGTGCCGAACCAGAGAATAAATAACGGCATCCATGTAATGCCCGGAATCGGGCGTATCATGGCGAACAGGGGCCGTATGATGGCATTTCCCATCTTGGACCCTGCCATGATAAGACCCACCAGGATTCCCATTGCGGCCGCTATCAGATATCCCATGGTTACCCGCAGTAGGCTAAAGCCCAGATGGGAATAAAGCATACACTTTCCTATCTTCCTGCCGGATACATCCACAAACCGCCTCAGCACAGCGAACGGGGAGGGGAATATCTGTCCCACCCCGGTAAAGCATACCAACAGGTGCCAGCACAGGATAAACACAGCCAGACCCGCGGCACTGTAGAGAAAAACCGAAACTTTCTGACTCTTCATGGTTTAGATTCCCCCCTTCACAAAGGCTTTTTCCAAAAAACTCAGTGCCAGGTTAAACAGCATGCTCAGAACACCGATTGCAAACATTCCTGCTATAATGATATCCGGACGTCCAAATGTCCTGGAAATCTGTATCATATACCCCAGCCCCTGGGTGGACGCCAGAAGTTCGGCAGCCACAAGCGCCATCCAGGCCGCATTAAGAGCCACCCTTACCCCGGTAAATATCATGGGCATGGCTGTAGGTATACCGATGGTGCGCAGCATCTGCAGATTCGTTGCCCCAAAAATCTGGGCCACCCATATATGGACCGGATTGACCTGCTTGATTCCGGCGTACGTGTTAATCACACACGGCACCACCGAGGCCAGGAAAATAACAGCAGCCTTTGCCTTCACACCAATTCCCAGAAGCACTACCATGATGGGAATCCAGGCAATGGGAGGGATTGGACGGATTACGTCAAAAATCCCTTTAAAAAACAGGTCAAACCTGGTATACCAGCCCATCAGGATTCCCAGGGGGATTCCAACTGCCACCCCCAGCCCCCCTCCAATCAGGACTACCTTCAGACTGGCCAAGGCATGCTGCCAGATATAGGCCCGGTCTGGGGAACGGTCATAAAATTTCCTGAAAAATGCCTCCGCCGATGCCACCGGACTGGGAAGCGAGTACACCGGAAGCAGGCGCAGACCATCTGAACACACTTCCCATATAATAAGGAACAGCAGCATGGAGGTGACACTGACAGCCAGATACTTTCTCTGCTGTTCCTTTTCCCTCTTCTTAAATTGTTCAGTTAACGAACGATTTTCCATATGGACACTCCTTTCGCGGGGCATGTGCCTGACCGGACATGCCCCGGCATATACCGCAGGGTGCTGCGGTTCATGCCATTCTCAAAAGAATCACTGCTTCAGCGCTTCCCGCATCAGTTCCGCCGTGATATTGGTATCAAGCTTTGAAATGGAATCCGCACTGATATTGCCGGATTCAATATTCATTTCCCATACCATCCTCTCATAAGCCCCGAAATCAGTCTCAATCAGGCTGCCAATCTGTTCTTTTGTCATAACCGGCTTCTGGATGCACTCCATACTGGCTTCTTCTTTATCAACCTCTTTTCCATTTTCAATCATCCAGTTCATATAGGTATCCACCAGAAGATCTTCATCTTTTGCCAGGACATCATTGGCATCAGCTACCATGCGGATGAACGACACCAGTAAATCACGTTTTTCCTTCATTGCACTTTCTGAACAGACAATATTCTCATACTGCAATAAATCCAGCGATATAAACCCTCCGGCAATGGCCCAGTCATCTTGGTGGGCAATACGTGCACGGGTACTGTAAGGCCCTATGGTTGCCAGAATATCGCCTTCTCCTGACTCAAATGCCTGATATCCGGAAGCATAATCCATCTGTACGATTTCAATATCATCCTCGGTCAGCCCCAAGGCCTCCAGCCATTTCTGTACCTGTACATGGCCTGTGGTCCCAAGGTTTGTAATCAGGGTTTTACCCTTTACCGTCTCAGCATTTCCCAGAATGTCCGGATAGGTCGGGTTGGATCCGGTTGCTTTCGCAATATCAGAATCCTTTCTCACAAATATTGCATTTCCATCGCGTCCGTCGATGAAATCCCCGATTACATATGCGCCATATGTATTTACGCTGTTTACGAATGCACCCCCGATAACTCCTACATCCCACAGCCCGGAGCCCAATGCTTCATTCTGGGGTGCCCCGCTGGCATATACCTGCACTTCCATCTGAAATCCATAATCCTTCGCCATATCATTGGCAATCGCATATGCAACCGGTGTTGAAATGTAAGCAGGATGAAGGGATACCCGGAGGACCGGAAGTTCCTCATTTCCTTTTGCCTGCGTTGATTCTGCTGATTCCTTTTCCTCTGCCTTTTGGAGTTCCGTGGATGCTTCCTTCTGCCCCTGTCCGCCTGAACAGGCGGTAAGGGAACCCACAAGAACGGCTGCCATCAGTAAAGACACTGCTTTCTTCCAATTCATGTTTTTCATAAATAATCTCCTTATTCCCAAATAATCGTGATTCCTGTTTCTGATACCGTATTCCATCTCCATCTCTGCACGACTGCTTTGATAAATAAATTATACTATCACATTTGCGGCACTTTCTATGAAAAAAAGCTAGACTTTTTGTTATATTCCTATATTTTATTCCAGATTATTCTATTTTTTTATGCGTTTTGTTCATTCACCTTTTTATTTTAGTCTATTTCGTATATATTTTCCCTGTTTTCTTCATTGTTATTGAATATATTTTTCCATATAATAAATACAAATACCGATTCCACCCTGTTTTGCATGGATTTTTGCTTTATAACAAAAAACCATTATTAGATTACGGAGGGTTACCATGAATAAAAAAATAAATATAGGTATTGCAGGCCTTGGATTTGGAAAGGAATTCATCCAGATATATCAACGCCATCCAAATGTGGATAAGGTTGCGATTTGTGCACGGACCCCTGAAACCCTGGACCAGGTGGGAAACGAATTCCATATTGAGGAATCATTGCGTTTCACCGACATTGACGCCATGATTGCCTGCGATGCACTGGATGCGATCCACATCGTCACTCCCATTCATGACCATGCGCCCCAGACCCTGAAAGCATTAAATGCGGGAAAACACGTTGCCTGCACCGTTCCCATGGCAACCACCCTTGAAGAATGCCAAGCAATTGTCGAGGCTTCCCAGAAAAACAAAACCTATTATATGATGATGGAAACCGCTGTCTATACACGGGAATACCTCTACGTACAGGAACTGGTAAAAAGCGGGAAACTAGGCCGCATGCAGTTCATCCGTGGTTCCCATATGCAGAATATGGGGCTGGAGGGCTGGCCCCAGTACTGGCTCGGACTGCCTCCCTTCCACTATGGGACCCATGCAATTGCCCCCTTAAGCTACATACTCGACAAGGATATTGACACGGTCGTCTGCCACGGCTCCGGAAGGGTACAGGAATCACTTGCCGGCAGATATGGATCTCCTTTTGCAGTTGAGACATGTACCATGACCTTCACGGACAGCCATGTCCGGGCCGAGACAACGCGGTCCCTCTACGACACGGTCCGTCAGTACCGGGAAAGCTTTGATATCTACGGTGATAAGCTGGCCTGTGAATGGGCGCAGATTGAGGATGAAGGCATCTGTCTGTTTGAGGGCGGCGAACAGGCACGCAGGATCCAGGTCCCGGATGTATTGGCAGGTCTTCCAGAATCCATCCAGTGCTTTACAAAGAGGGAACAGATTATAGATGCCAATCACGTCTCCTTCATCCAGGGCGCCGGACACGGCGGTTCCCACCCGCACCTGGTCCACGAATTCGTCAGCGCCATAACCGAAGGCAGGCAGCCCGCGGTGGGCGCGGTCAGGGCTGCCAATATCACTTGCGCCGGTATCTGTGCCCATGAATCTGCCATGAGGGATGGACAGAAGATATCCCTTCCAGATTTTACAAGACGGAAATAATCCCAAGGAGGATTCATCATGCCTTTATTAACCGACCCCCTGCATTCAGGCAGCCTGAATCTAAGAAACCGGCTGGTGCTCCCTTCTGTCTCCACATCCACGGCCGATGAAGAAGGAAAAGTGACTGAAGCTACCCTAAACTTTTTCCGGGAACGGACCAAGGGATTCGGCCTTACTATCCTGGAACATTCCTATGTAAGCAGTTCCGGCAAGGCCGGGCCTCACATGTTATCCATCAGCAGTGATTCTGACAAAGAAGGACTTGCCCGGCTGGTACGCCTGGTTCATGACAATGACTGTCAGATCCACATCCAGCTGGATCATGGAGGCGGATGGACAATACCAGACCTGCAAAACTGCCTGAACCCCGAAAAAAATCCTGAGGGAAAACAGATAACTGATTATTTGAGCGATGAGGAACTGGAGCAGATCATACAGGCGTTCGCTTCAGCCGCCGTACGTGCAAAAGAAGCAGGTTTTGACGGGGTGCAGATTAAGGCTTGCCATGTGTATCTGCTGAGCCAGTTCTACTCCCCCTTAACCAACCACCGGACCCGCGGCAAATACACCGGCACTTCCTTTGACGGCCGCATCCGGCTTACCCTGGATGTGCTCCGGTCTGTCCGGGATGCCGTGGGCATGGATTACCCTGTCTCTGTCCGTTTTCCTGTACAGGATTACGACCCGGCGGGAAGTTCCCTGGAGGAAGGAATCCGCGCTGCCCAGCTGATACAGGAAAACGGCGCTTCCTTCCTGGACTTGTCCGGAGGACCAAAATACAGGTATTTCCATCCATTCATCCAAACCCCCGGCTGGTTTGGGGATGATGCTGCAATCATACGCCGGTCCATCCAGATTCCAGTCCTGGTTACCGGCGGCATAACAGAATTTCCCCACGCCCAACAACTGCTGACTGATAATAAAGCTGATTTAGCAGGCGTATGCCGCGCCGTACTGAAAAACCCGCGATGGGCCCGTACTTTTTATGACAAATAGTGAAAGGACGCAATCATGATTAAATTTTCTGTACTGTATCCATACAAAAAAGGAGCGTGGTTCGATTCCAAGTACTACAGTAAACACCATATTGCTCCATACCGCAATGATCCGCTTGTAAAGGGAATCATTGTAGAATCCGGGGACTATTCCCGGGATTTCCAAAATCCGCCCCAATACATGTGCATCGCTCATTTCTTCTACGATTCCATGGAGGACCTGTATCTGAGCAGGTCGCCGGAGCGGGTGGCCAGCCAGATAAAGGACAATGTTAATTTCACTAACATCACTGCTACTAATCTGGTCAGCCAGATTCCTTACTATAATATAACAAAATTAGAATCCGCGGGACAGGAGTAAAAAAATGGTAAAATTAACCGTAATGTATCCATACCAAGAAGATTTCACCTTTGATTTCGACTACTATATCAATCATCATATTGTCATTCATAAAGCCGACCCCAACGTCCTTGGCATTATTGTTGAAAAGGGGTGTAACGCATTCCGTGGAGGCGGTACTCCCGGACTTGTCTGCGCCGCACATTTTTTCTATGAGTCAATCGGAACTTTGAATGAAAGCAGGACCCCCGAAAAGGGGGCGCGCCAACTGGCCGATATACCTAATTTTACTAATATCACGCCAATCGACCAGATCAGCGAAATAGAATTCTTGAATCTACAGGAAACATGACAACTCATAAAATATGGCAGTGCCACGGCTGTGTAAAGTCTTACACGCCAGGCGCTGCCTTTTTCCGTTTCATATTTCAAATTTCCAGTTAACCTGCCGCCGTACCGATGGTAACATACAGGTGATTACTCAATTTTTTACCAAAACTTTGTTAAATGAATTGACAAATATAAATAATTTTGCTAAAGTATAGTTATTATATCGGGGTTATATTGGTTATATTTTACTATTTTATACAATTTTAATCCAACCCCCACCTTTTTTTGTTGTTTAAATTGTATAAGTTTCATCAATGGCAAATGTGAAGGGCCGGAACCGCCTTCACATTGATATAAACCAAACATTATAAGGAGGTATATTATGAAAATCAAAAAGACCCTTGCTGTTCTCCTATCTGCCGCCATGCTGGCCGGAGGCCTGTCCGGCTGCTCCAAACCTGCCGCAGATAATAAAGCGGACAGCGCCAATACCGCAAAGGACACAGAGGCCCCAAAGACAGACGGAGGAATTACCATCACCATGGTTGAATCCCTGACCAGTCCCGAACGTACCAAACTGCTGCGTTCCATGGCTGATAAATATGAGGCTGATCATTCCGATGTAAAAATCAACATCATATCCCCTGCCCAGGAATCCGCGGATGCCAAAATTGCCCAGATGATGCAGGGCGGTGAAAAGATTGACATCATTGAAATCCGTGACCACACCCTGAGGACCTATGTCACCAATAACTGGCTGGTCAACATGCAGCCCTATATTGATAACTGGGATGAAAAAGATACCCTCAGCGGCGCTGCCGAAGCCGCCATGCGTATCTGTGACGGCCTGCCTTATTACATGCCTTTTGGATTTTATGAAAGGGCGGTCTTTATCCGTGAAGACATCTTTAAGGAAGCAGGCCTTGAATATCCCACAACCTGGAGGGAACTGATAGACAGGGCCGCCCAGCTGACAGACCCTGCCAGCAGCAAATACGGTTTTTCCTTCCGCGGCGTTAACGGATGCTATGAAAACGCCAACCTTATGATTTATGCAGCAGTGGGTTATGACAAGCTGGCAGATGATAACGCAGGTTATTTTATTGATGATAATGGAACCACCATCTTCACGCTGCCGGAGACGCGCCAGGCCCTGCTGGATTTCAAGGAGCTGTTCCAAAAGGCTTCCCCCGCGGACTCCATTGCATGGGGATTCTCAGAACAGGTTCAGGGCTTCATAAGCGGTACCGCTGCAATCCTGCTTCAGGACTCTGATGCGGTTCCTACCATGACCAGTGATTTAAGTGATGACCAGTGGGATGTCATCCCCCTTCCGACAGGAGATGCCGGTTCCGTATGTCTGCCAAATGGATATGGCGGCTGGGGCCTGACCACGCTCAGTGAGCATCCGGACCAGGCTGCTGATTTCCTTCTGTTCCTTAGCAAGGAAGAAAACAACACTGTTTTTGCCGCCCAGAACGGAACCCTGCCTGTCCACACCACTGCTTTTGAGTCTGAGTACTTCAAGGGCGATGAATACCAGACCTATCTCACTTATGCGGAAGATGACAATTACCACTTTGTATATCCATGTATGATGTATGAATCATACGCCACCTATAAATCCCAGGTTGATGAGGTCTTCCAGAAGTACCTCAGCGATGAGGTCACGGTTGACGACCTGCTGACCTGGCTGGACGGTTTCTGGACCGAGGCATTTAAGACAGAGGGTAAACTCTGGTAACCTGCAGCACAAAACAGTGCAGATATTGCAATATCCTGGGGCACGGAGCAGTCAAATGCTCCGTGCCCCAAACACTACCGGCATCCTGAAAGGAGTGAATGCATTGAAACGCACCAAGAAAGAGCAGCATGACGCACGATTTATATTCCTTATGCTTTTCCCCGCGCTGTTGGTCCCTATCTGTATGACCTACTATCCCATGTTCAAGGGCATTGTCATGGCGTTCCAAAACTATAAGCTGACAAACATCAACAACATTTACTGGAACAACTTTGCTAATTTCAAACAGCTTTTTACCCGTTCCATCACAAACGAGTTCTATGGCACCATGAAAAACACATTGATATGGGTGGTGGTATCCCTGGCATTCCAGTTCCTGGTTGGATTTGGGCTGGCGCTGGTCCTTAAAAAGAAGTTCCGCGGAAGCTCCCTGTACCAGGGTCTTGTATTTTTCCCATGGGCTGTCTCCGGCTTTGTCATTGCTTTGATATGGCGGTGGATGTTTAATGGGACCTCCGGTGTGTTTAATGATATGCTGATGCGCATGGGCCTGATTGGAGAACCGGTAGGATGGCTGGCCGGCAAGAACACGGCCATGCTTTGCTGCGTCATAACCAACATCTGGTACGGCGTCCCATTCTTTACCATCATGATTTCCGCTGCACTGCGCGGCATTGACCCAGGTCTCTATGAAGCAGCCGAGGTGGACGGCGCCAATCCCTTACAGAGATTCTGGGCCATCACTGTACCCAGCATCAGCCCGGTGTTAAAACTCACCCTGCTTTTGCGTGTAATCTGGATTTTCAACTTTGCAGAGATTATCTACACCATGACAAAGGGCGGCCCCTCCGGCTCAACCGAAATCATTACAACCCTGATGATGAAGTTCATCGATTCCTTTGACTATGGCATGGCCAGCGCAACCGGAGTTGTATGTATCATCATCCTGACTATTTTTGCATCCTCCTATGTGGGTATGCTGAAAATGGAAGACGCGGAATGAGAGGGGGAATATATATGAAACACCAGATATCGCGCCGGACCAAAAGAAATATGGCCAAATCCGTAAAAGGGATATTCCTGATACTATATCTGATTATTGTCATGTTCCCATTTTACTGGATGTTAAATACGTCGCTGAAATCATCCATGACGGATATTTACGCATTCCCGGTAACCTATTGGCCGGAACAGCCAAGCCTTGTCAATTATCTGGAAATCCTGTGGAAGGGCAATTTCACCACCTATGTGCGCAATTCCTTTTTCTACTCCATGATTGCCAGCGTGGCCGCTGTAATTGTAGGCCTGTGCGCCTCTTATGTATTATCGCGGTTTAAATTCAGAGGAAAGAAGGCAGTGTTGATTTTTTTCCTGGTCACCCAGATGGTTCCTGTATTTACAGTACTGGCGCCAATGTACCAAATCCTTGCAAGGCTGCACCTGCGCAATACCTTTTTTACCCTTCCTCTGTTGTATTTCAATATGTGCATCCCATTTTCCGTGGTAACCCTGCGCGGCTTCTATGCAGGCGTGCCGGTTTCCCTTGAGGAAGCTGCGCGGATTGACGGATGCAGCCGCTTAAAGGCCATCTGGCATATTTCCCTGCCTATCATGAAGCCTGGTATTGCGGCTACATTGATTTTTGATTTTATCAACAGCTGGAATGAGCTTTTCATGGCAACTTATTTTATTGATGAGGAAACTTATAAGACAATTACGGTAGGACTTAATTCCCTTATTCTCAAATATGATGTAAAATGGGGGGAGATGGCAGCGGGTTCAATCCTTGCGCTGCTGCCCACCATCTTCTTATTCGCATTTGCCCAGAAGTATATGGTAGAAGGCCTGAGCGCCGGCGCTGTTAAGGGTTGATGCAGATTGACAATTGATGGAGGAATATAAATATGGATATCTTTTTTACCGAGGAGAAACTGGCCTGCAGGATTGATGCCCTGGCCCCATGGCGCATGAGGGATGCCATAAAAGCCCATGGCCTGCGGATGATGGAGTGTCCCCCCGAGGAGGTCAATCCATCCCCGCCTCCCATGGACAGCGAATGGACAGAGGCTGTTTTGGGACAGAAATGGTCCGGACGTGACAAATATCTATGGCTGACCTGTGATTTGGAATTCCCGGTCCAGTGGAACGGCAGACAGCTGGTGGGCCTGTTTGATTTCGGTGTCACGGGCAGCTGCTCCACTTATGGATTCGAGGCGCTTTTGTATGTGGATGGGGTTCCCTTCCAGGGTGTGGATACCCACCACCAGGAAGTGTATTTCCCGGAACATTTTGCAGGGCGTACCGTGCCTGTGGTATTCCGTCTCTGGTCCGGACTGGAAGGCGGGGGAGTTCCCCGGATTATGACCCATGTTTTCAGACAGGCTGAGACCGCATGGCTGGACGAATCCGTGGACCAGCTGTATTATGCCGGACGGATGATTCTGGAAACACTTCCCCTGCTCTCTGATAATGACCCTGTCCGCACAGCCCTGAGGAATGCCCTTAACCAGGCGCTTTTGGAAGTGGACTGGCGGGACGAGGGAAGCACATCCTTCCATGCTTCCGTCCAAACAGCGTGGGGGACCCTGGACAGGCTCCTGAATTCCATGGATAAGCAGTCCGTGGTGGACCTGGTGTGTGTTGGACACACCCACATTGACGTGGCCTGGCTATGGCGTTATAAGCACACCCGCGAGAAGTCTGCACGCTCCTTCTCAACCGTGCTGCGGTTAATGGAACAATATCCGGAATATACGTTCCTGCAGTCCCAGCCCCAGCTTTATGAGTACATTAAAAATGACTTTCCTGAAATCTATGAGGGAATCCGCCAGAAAATCCGGGAAGGGCGTTGGGAAGTGGACGGCGGCATGTGGATTGAGGCAGACTGCAACATTCCCAGCGGCGAGTCCCTTACCCGCCAGATCCTGGTGGGAACCAGATTCACGGAAAAAGAATTCGGCACCAGGATGCACTACCTGTGGCTGCCGGATGTGTTTGGATACTCATGGGCCCTGCCACAAATACTGAAGAAGTCCGGCCTGAATACATTCATAACCACAAAAATCAGTTGGAATGAATGCAACCAGATGCCCCATGACACCTTTTACTGGGTAGGGATTGACGGAACAAAAATCCTGACCCATTTCATCACAACGCCTGCTGCATCGGAAGAACAGGGAACCTGGTACTATACTTATAACGGCGAGATGGTTCCCGGGGCCGCTGCCGGTATCTGGAATAACTACAGGAACAAGGACCTGACCTCCAAACTGCTGATGGCTTACGGCTACGGTGACGGCGGGGGCGGTGTCAACCGGGAGGAACTGGAGCAAAGGCGCATCATTGACCGTCTGCCCGGCCTGCCGCGTATCCGGCATGGCAACGGAGCCCGGTATTTTAAAGAACTGCAGGACAAGGCGGACTCTGCATCTGCATATTTCCCGGAATGGGATGGCGAGCTGTATCTGGAAAACCACCGTGGGACATACACCAGCCACGCCTATAATAAGTGGATAAACCGCCGCCTGGAATACCTGTACCGGGATACGGAGTGGCTTGCCGCAATGGCTGCCTGCAGTCAGGGGCGTCTGTCCGGCAAGGAGCAGGAAACCCTTACAGAAGGATGGAAAATCATCCTCCGCAACCAGTTCCATGATGTAATCCCAGGCTCGGCCATCCGTGAGGTCTATGAAGACTCGTTCCAGGAATACAAAGAAGCGTGGGGCATCGGAGAAAAAATCAGCGGTGACGCCTGCCATATCCTGGCGCAGGGCAGGGACGGACTGTCCGTCATCAACAGCGGCAGCTGGACCTATGAGGGACTGGTGGAACTGCCGGATTTACCGGACACCACCTATCTTGATCCGGACGGCAGGCCCTGCCCCATGCAGCGTTGCAAAGGAAAGACCTATATCAGCTGCACGGTCCCGCCAATGAGCATAAAGTCCCTGACAGCCGTTAAAGCCTCTGCCCCTAAAGAACAGGCGCCAGACGTTAAAACCGTCTTTACCTTTGACGGACACGTCCTCTCCACACCATACTACGAGATTGCATTCAATGAAAAAGGACAGCTTACCAGCCTTTATGATAAGGAGAACAGACGACAGGTACTGGCTCCCGGTGAGAGGGGCAATGTCCTGCAGTTCTTTGAGGACAGACCCAATATGTGTGATGCCTGGAATATCAATCTGTTCTATCAGGAGAAAATGTGGGAAGCCGAGGACCTGGTAACCATGGAGCTTACGGAAAACGGCCCTCTGTACGCGGTGGTCCACCTGGAATGGAAATACAGCAAGTCCTATATCTGGCAGGACCTCTGCGTATATGCCGGCGAGCGCCGCATTGATTTTAAGACCCAGGTCGATATGCATGAAACCCATCAGCTGATGAAAGCGGCATTCCCGGTTGACATCCGCACCACATATGCCACCTATGATATACAGTATGGCAATGTGAGGCGGCCTAATAACTGGAATACCAGCTGGGATATTGCCAAGTTTGAAATGGTACTGCACAAATGGGTGGACCTTTCCGACAGCGGCTACGGCGTCAGCCTGATGAATGATTCAAAATACGGCTGCGATGTAAAGGGTAACCTGCTGAGGCTGACCCTGATCAAGACAGCCACAAATCCTGACTATCTTCAGGACCAGGGCATGCATCAGTTTACCTATTCCCTGTATCCACATACAGGGGATGTGGCTCACAGCCATACGGAACAGACGGCATACTACCTTAATAATCCGGTCAGGACCTGCGCCGGAACCATCCAGACTGACAGCTTCCTCCGTTTCAGCGCGGAAAACATCATGATGGACGCGGTAAAATGCTCGGAAGACCAGAAGTATCTGGTTGTCCGGTTCCATGAATTTGCCGGGGCACAGACCCCTCTGACCATAACACCTGGATTTAATTACACGGCCTGGACAATAGGCAGCCTGTTAGAAGATCCCATTGAGGACTTTCACGGCAGCGGATGCGTGGAATTAACAATGCATCCCTTTGAAATTAACACACTGTTGTTCCAGCTAAGCTGAGAGGAGCATAACTATGCCATACTACGCAGGAATCGATCTGGGCGGCACAAAATCAGCTGCCTGTATTGCAGAAATCCGCGGCGGGGATATCCGTATCCTGAAAAAATCCAAATTCCCAACCATTGACCACAGTCCCCAGGCCACCCTGCTAACGCTTAATTCGCTTCTGCAAAGCCTTCTGTCAGACTGCGGGATTGAATCCGGGAACCTTAAGGCCATTGGTATTTCCTGCGGAGGCCCCCTGGACGCGGCCAGGGGAGTCATCCTGTCACCCCCCAACCTCCCAGCCTGGGACCATATCCAGGTATGCCGCTGGTTTTCAGAAGAATTCAAGGTTCCAGCCTATCTGGAAAATGACGCCAACGCCTGCGCCCTGGCCGAATGGCAGTTCGGCGCGGGCATGGGTACGCAAAACATGATATTCCTCACCTTTGGCACTGGTTTTGGCGCCGGTCTGATCCTGGGGGGCAGACTATATGGAGGAAGCTGCGGCCTGGCAGGTGAAATCGGACATGTCCGCGCAGAACAGACAGGACCTGTGGGCTATGGGAAGGAAGGAAGTTATGAGGGATTCTGCAGCGGCGGCGGAATAGCCCGCTTTGCCAGGGATGCCATTGAAAAACAGTTGTTTCATGAGTCCCCCAGGCAGCTTCTGGCTGCTTCTGAGGAAATAAATGCCAAGGAAATATGCCGCCTGGCAGATAAAGGAGACCCTTTCTGCCTGCATATCATAAACGTCTGCGCCGCAAAGCTGGGGCAGTGCCTGGCAATGCTCATTGATCTTCTAAATCCGGATGCGATTGTCATCGGAAGTATCTATGAGCGCAATATCGATTTATTCCTGCCCACAATAGAGCAGACCATTGCCCAGGAAGCCCTCCCGGCCTCCGCAGCACGGTGCCGCATACTTCCCAGCGCCCTTGGGGATGGAATTGGCGATTATGCGGCCGCAGCCGTGGGTTATATGGGCCTTGGCAATGGCCAGGTCCTTGGCAATAATCAGGACCTTGCCGGGTCAGAAAACCACATCAGGGATTAAATACGAAGAAGGAAGGAAACCTATATCACTATGAATCCAAATTCCGGTCTTAATGCAGCTGGCTTAAAACAGAATAACAGGACACTGCTTCTTCAACAGCTCCAGCTCCACCCCCGCTCCAGGGCTGATTTAGCCAGACTTACAGGTCTGACCCGGGCGGCCATCACCAATATCGTGGACCAGCTGTCTTCAGAAGGTGTGATTTTAGAAGGACAGCGGCAGGAAGGGGGCAGCGGCAGGCCTTCGGTCAACCTGGAACTGAATCCTGAGACATATCACGCCGTAGGCCTGTGCCTGAAGCGTGACTACATGCATATGGGCATTGTGGATTTGTGCGGCAATATCCTGTACAACCACAGGGAACCCATTGATAACCTGCCGGATGACCCACAGGACGCGGTTGCTGCTGTCATCGGCCGCATCCACAGGATGCTGGCCCAGCATCCTGCCCCAGGCAGGCTGCTGGGTATCGGTATATCCTCCCCCGGCCCCCTGGACAGGACGACGGGATATATCCTAAAGCCCCCCAACTTCGCACGTTTCAGCAATACGCCCATCGCACCGCTGCTGGCCAGCCAATTCCAATGTACCGCCTTGCTGGAAAATGATATCATGGCCCTGGCCCTGGCTGAAAATGTTTATGGTATAAGGGGAAAATATGCAAACTTCCTGGAGCTGGTCGCTGACGCGGGTATTGGCGGCGGTCTGATCCAGGACGGGAAACTGTCCCAGGGAATGCGCGGACTGGGACATATCTCCCTGGACATCCATGGTCCCCGGTGCCAATGCGGCAACTATGGATGTGTGGAGATATTTGCCACCATAAGCAGGATTGTTGAATGGGCCAGGACACAGGACCCCAGTCTCAGGGACTGGTCCATCATCGTGGACCGGGCTTACAGCCGGGAACCGGCTGCCATGCATGTGCTGGAAAAAGAAGCCGGATATCTGGCTGCAGCCATCACCACCGCTGCTAATATTGTGGACTTTGACGCAGTGGTTCTCTCCGGCAGCCTGGCCTACCGTTCCAGGCTCTTATCCGAACTGATTCAGGGCCTGGTAAATCAAAGAACATTTAACAGCAATGAGCGGACCGTGGAGGTCATTGCCTCCCAGCTGCCGGAGCATTATTATATCCTGTCCGGTGCCACCCTCATATTCTCCCATTGGATGGAGCACAGCTGCTAAACATACTATTACATAAGGGAGTGTTATATCATATGATTACATATCAGCCTAAAATTATGGATTTAACAAAAACCAGAACATTTACAGCAAAAAACCGCACGAATCTGGTAACCGTAGACAATCTGCTTGTTCCTGGAGAATACAGGCCGGAGCCTTTTGATTCCAAGGAATTTACAATACTCTGTGAAAAAATGAAAGAAGCCCGCAGAAACCAAAGACCTGTGGTCTGCTTCTTTGGAGCCCATGTGATAAAATGCGGCCTGTCCAAGTACCTTTTATGGTTCCTTAGGAATGGATACATTACCCATCTTGCAGGGAACGGTGCGTGCAGCATCCATGACTTTGAACTGTCCTATCTTGGCGGGACCTCGGAGCATGTCCCCACCGCCATAGAGGACGGTACTTTCGGTATGTGGGAGGAAACCGGACGCTGGATGAACGAGGCAATCATTGCCGGTGCATCCCAAAATTACGGTTATGGCGAAAGCCTGGCGCATTATATAGATGAACACCCCAACCAGTTCCCTTACAGGGACCAATGCGTTTTCTACCAGGCCTACCTTAACAATGTGCCAGCCACCTACCATGTGACCATGGGAACCGACATCATCCATGAGCATCCAATCTGTAATTTTGAGGCATTGGGCAAAGCCAGCGGAAGGGACTTTGGCTATTTCTGTCAATCCCTGTCCGGACTGGAAGGCGGCGTGTTCCTAAATATAGGCTCCGCCATCACGGGACCGGAGGTGTTCTTAAAGGCTCTCTCCATCTGCCGCAACCAGGGCCATGGACTCAGACAGATTACCACTGCCAACTTTGATATCATCCCCCTGGGTGATTACCGGACAGATGTAAGCAAGGAACATTTCCACTATTACTACCGCCCCAGGAAGAACGTAATCAACCGTCCGGTATCCCTTGGCGGGACAGGCCTGTACATTGAAGGCAGCCACTTGTGTACGATTCCTAATTTGTATGAACGTCTTAAAAATACGGTGTGATGGAATGGAGATTTATATGGAACAGCTATTTTTAACAGAATCAGACCTGGATTCCATCCTCAAGAAACTGCCTGAGGTCAGGATAGGCGTGGTGGGGGATGTATGCCTGGATCTGTATTGGTTCGCGGATATGAAGCTCAGTACCCTGTCACGTGAAACGCCGCATTATAACCTGCCTGTTGTTACTGAACGCTGGGCTCCCGGAGCCGCCGGCAACGTGGTGCAGAACCTAAGTGCCCTTGGCCTGGCCCAGGTTGAAATCCTGTCCATAGTTGGCAATGATTGGAGGGGAAATCTCCTGGATACCGGCTTTAGGGACCTTGGCCTTCCAACGGACAGCCTTATCCGGGACGGTTCCCGGGTCACCCCGGCCTATATAAAACCCAACCGGATGGGCATCTCTGACATTGTTTATGAAGATCCGCGCATTGATTTTGTAAATTATGAGCCCATATCCCGTGAAACAGAACAGCAGGTGATTGAAACCCTTATGGCCATGGCCGGACGTGTGGATATTCTGGCTGTGTCAGACCAGCTTCCCTGGGGCGTGGTAACAGGACGTGTCCGCCGGGCACTTGAGGATCTTGGAAAACAGGGACTTAAGATTGTTGTTGACAGCCGGGACCAGATCCATACCTACCGCAATGTCATCATTAAACCAAATGAATACGAATCAGCAGCAGCCCTGGGCCGGCAGGTAGGATGTACCGTGGAAAACTACATCCCCATTGCCGGGGAACTGACAAAACTCACAGGCGCGCCTGTTGTTGTGACACTGGGCGCCCTGGGTTCTGTCTGGGCAGACGGGCATGATACTGGTTTCGCCCCCTCTGTCCCGGCCGCAGGTCCCATCGATATCGTGGGCGCGGGAGACACCTTCTTATCCGCGTTCTGTGCGGCAGCAGCCACAGGATGCGGCATAGGACAGGCAGCGGCATTTGCCAACCTGGCTTCCGGGGTCACGGTTAAGAAAATCCATCAGACAGGGACAGCCACACCCGAAGAAATCCGGGCAAAAAGACAGGAGCAGACAACGTAATGGAACATAGTATAGAAATCATAACATCAACCCGACCCGACCCAGGGCAGATAAAGGCTGCCATACTGGATTTTGACGGCACGCTTTCCACCCTGCGCCATGGCTGGGAAGACGTCATGGAACCCCTGATGGTGGAAATGATATGCGGCCCAGACCACAAAGATGACGGTACCGTCCGTAAATCAGTCCAGGAATATATTAAGGAATCCACAGGAATCCAGACCATACACCAGATGAACTGGCTTGCCAGACAGGTGGAGCACTTCCACTTCCACCAGGAACGCCATGATGGCTGGTGGTACAAGAATGAGTATAATACACGCCTTATGAAACAGGTCAGCCAGCGTATTGCAGATGTGGAAAGCGGGCAGAAAAAACCAGATGACTTTCTGATTGCAGGTGCGCGTCAATTCCTCCAGGGCCTGAAAGACCGTGGGATTACCATCTATATTGCCAGCGGCACGGACCATAGGGATGTGGTCAGGGAAGCCGAAATCCTGAAACTCAGCGGTGATTTTGCCCTGGTACGCGGAGCCCCGGAACACATGATTTCCTGCCCCAAGGAAGCAGTCATCCAGATGATCCTTCAGGAGAAAGCACTGCAGGGACCGCAGCTTCTTCTTTGCGGCGATGGCAAGGTGGAGATTGCCCTTGGCGTTAAGAATCAGACCTGTACCCTGGGCGTTGCCAGCCTGGAAGGCCCACGCTGCGGGGTCAATCCCGAAAAACGGGTCAGACTGATACAGGCCGGGGCGCAGGCCATTGTGGGGGATTACCTGGATCCACAGGTGATTTATGAGTATTATGGAATGTAAGATGGGATTCTGAGAATCAGCCGGATTGGCAGACAGCCTGCCGGATCCGGCTGATAGGAAATATGCCAGAATCATCATTCATTGGATATTGCCCACTCTAATGCGCATACCTCAACCACACTAAAATCCATGGCATGATATTCAATATTTGATAATTCCTGACGCTTAAGTTCAATTAACAAGTCAAATGCTCCAGCAGTACCCCTTCCAAAAATTTCACAAACTTATCCTCTGCTGTTTTCAACGGTCCATTATTATCAAAAACATAATCATACCTATAGTTTCCAACTTCATCATCAGACGTATTTCCCCACTGAACCAACGTTCCATTCACTCTTTCTACCAATAAAGTAACACACGGTATTTGAATGAGAGTCTTAAATTTATCGATTTCCTGACATTCCCTTATGTGTACAAACATTATTTCCTTATCATTATCCAGGAATTCATGATATTTCTCCATTAGATACTGGGTCGGATATTCATTATAATCTATGAGCAGCTGTTTTAAGTCTGAAAGGAACTTTCTGGATTTCTCATTTTTTTCTCCACCCCACCCACATAACTTAGCCAAATCCTTAATTGGTGTTATTGATGAGATATTCTCCACCTTATAATGCTTTGCGGCGAAATCACAGAGGGTATCCTTCCCAACCCCTCCTCTTCCATTTATTATAATTACAATCTTATTCATATTAAACCTCTTTCACGCTTCTCTTTGTATTATCTGTATATATGTTAAAGACGTATCCTTTGGTCCCTGTACAGGCAGTTTTTTTTCAATGTATTCCCTGATTACATCCAGGGCCTTTTTGCTGATCCACTCCCCCGGCGCCACAATAGGGATACCCGGCGGATAGATATACACAAACTCCCCTGAAATACATCCCGCGCTATCCTCCAGCTTCACAGGATGCATGGTTCCATCCATGGCATCCGCAATAGTCATTGCAGTGTCGCTGCGCATACTGTATATACTTACTGGCTGCGGATCCGCAGGATTCTGATTTCCAGATTCCCGGTCTGATGTTTTCAGTCCCACCAATGCCGTATCCCCAGTACTATTATTGCTAAATTCCATTCTTGCATCAACCTCCGTCAGCGCATCCCCCAGACGCCTTAACCCCTCATCCCGGTCCATGGGGGTTGTTATGGCGGTTACATAGTCTGCCCCGCACATCTCCATCTCCAGGTGATATTCCCGCCTGAGGACACGGTCCAGGTCTGCCCCGGTAAGGCTGCTCTTTCTGGTTGATACCACAATCTTGGATACATCCAGATCATGGATTCCATACTGTCCTATTATATCCGTATCCACAAGACGCAGGCAACCCATCCCCTTAAGCCGTTCCCGCAGCTTCATGATTTCCCTGCGGTACGGCTCCATATCCATACGTTCCATCTGGTATATGCTGTTCTCAATGCTGGCCATGAGCACATAGGAGGGACTGCTGCTCTGCACCATATGGATATAACGGTCAATCCGCTCCTGGTCCGCATAACACCCTCTGTCCGGCCGGTTGTTCCTGATGTGCAAAAGGGCTGTCTGGGTCAGGCTTGGCATGGTCTTATGCACACTCTGGATGACAACATCCGCGCCCAGGTCCAAGGCGGACACAGGGAACATTTCCCCATAACGGAAATGTGCGCCGTGAGCCTCGTCCACAATCAGCGGAAGCCCTGCCCTGTGGACCACCTGGGCAATTCCCTTAATATCCGACACCACACCGTCATACGTGGGGGACACGATAAGCACTGCCTGGGTATCCATGTATCGTCTCAGCATCATATCCACATCCGACGGCAGAATCCCGCCCTGTATCCCCAAACCGTCTATCTCCTGTGGATAAACATAGGAGGCCTTAAGCTGGTTCAGACAGATTCCATGATACACGGACTTGTGGCAGTTCCTGCTGACCAGGATACGCCCGCCCCGGGGCACTGCCCCGCACACGGCTGAGAGTATCCCGCTGCTGCTTCCATTAACCAGATAATATGTCTGGTCCGCACCGTATACCTGTGCGGCCCAGTCCATGGAGGACTTAAGGATACCTTCCGGGTGATGGAGATTGTCAAAGCCGTCAACCTCCGTTATATCCATTGTGAACGGATCCGGGAATCCCATGTCCCCGGTCCGCTTATGGCCGGGCATGTGAAATGGATACATATCCGACCCTGCATATTCCTTAAGCTTGTGTATCAGTAAATCCTGCTGTCTCATTTCCATACGGCTCCTGTTCCCCACAGTTAGTTTGGTTTTCATAGTACTACAGAAATCCTGCAGAATCAAGCACTGTACACAAAAAAGCAATGTTGAATCCTCTATATTCCCATGATATACTGAAGCAAAGTATGCAGTAACACCCTAGTAATTACACAGTGATTGATGCAACACTGCCCTAGTCAGCAAGGAGGTATACGTGCGCTTAGAGGAACTTTGGAAGAAATACAGCCCTTATAACCAATTCAATCTATCTGTCCTTCCGGAGGAAATAAAGTCCCAGGGTGTCAGGCTGACCTATGAACCCCACTCAGTCATCATCAGCCGCGGGGAATTTCCCAAATATATCTATTTCATTGAATCCGGAACAGCACTGGGCACCAGGGATTATAAGGACGGCAACAATTATTATTATTTCCGGATTACCAGTAAAACCGGTTCCGTGGGACTTTTAGAAGTGCTGGCCCATGAACCGCAGACCATTGCAACCGTGGTCGCCAGCACCAGGGTCACGGTCCTTAGGATCAGTTCCGCTGTTATTTACGAATACCTGATGACCCACCTGGACATGCTCTACAACTGCACCTATATCGTTGCCCACGACCTGTACCAGCGCTCTGGGAATGATGGTATCCTCTACTATCAAAGGGGGATTGACCGGGTACGCTTCTATCTGGTCCAGTACTACATGCTTCACGCCTCAAAAGGACAGAAAATCCTTGTGGAGCCTGATTACCAGACCATTGCCAGCAATATCGGTGTCAGTGTGCGCACGGTTGTAAGAAGTATCCAGAAATTAAAGGAATTAGGGGAGATTACCTCTGTCAGGAAAAAGATTTATATATCTGAAAGACAACAATTAATCATGTTAGAAGAAATAGAACAATTGGTTCAAAGGTAAGGATGCATGTCCATCCGATGCGGCGGATGTGGCTTCCCGGGCACCTGCCGCCTATACCGGCAGGAGCAGCTTCCCAGACACCCGCGGCTTATACTGGCAGAAACATCTTCCCAGGCAACCGCCGCTTATACTGGCAGAAGCAGCTTCCCGGACATACGCCGCTTTTACCGGCAGAAGCAGCTTCCTGGGCATACGCCTCTTTTACTGGCAGAAGCAGCTTCCCGGGCATACGCCGCTTTTACTGACAGAAGCAGCTTCCCGGGCATACGCCGCCTATACCGGCAGAAGCTGCTCCCTCATTATGTAACCACAATTTCTTTTATACCCAGCTCCTTCACCCTCTCCTTCAGCTTCTCCATCATCTCATCTGATGGTTCCTTTGCTGCGGAAAAGGAGGGCCTTACCCCATAGTGGCGGAATTTAATCAATTTATACCGGACCTGGGGATACGGGGCTATGAGGCTGCTTCCCAGTTCGATGGTCCGCAGGTTGTCTACGGCATCCGGGACCACTACGGTTCGGATTTCATAAAGCTTACCCATGGCAGCCATCCGGCGTATGTTTTCTACCGGCACTTCCAGCTCCCTGCCGGTGAGTTTCATGTGGTCTTTTGTACTTCCGGCCTTCAGGTCAATCATGGTTTTATCTGTTACTTCCAGTAAATCCATCCTGTCCCAAAGGGGTACCTGCCCATTGGTATCCATATAGGTGGTCTTTCCTGCATTTTTGACCAGGGTATAAAACTCCCTCAGGAAGTCCAGGTACAGGGAACACTCACCGCCGGAAGTGGTGATACCGCTGATGAAAGGAAAATATGCTTTTACCTCATCGTAAAGCTGGGCCGGGGTCATGTTCCTGATTTTAGGGGAAGCGTCAAAGGTGCAGGTTTTAAGGCAGGTGTCGCAATTACAGCATGCCTTATAATCATAGGACACAATGCCGTCCACCAGGGAAAGAGCGCCTGCAGGACATGTGTTTACACATGCCCCGCAGTTCCTGCAAAGGTTGATTGTCTCCGGATTATGGCAGTACAGGCAGTTCTGGTTGCAGCCCTGAAGGAATACCGCCGTACGGTTGCCCGGCCCATCCACGCAGCTGAAGGGGATGATTTTATTGACCGGGGCAGTTATGGATATATCGTCTGTGGATGCACAGGTCATGGACGGACTGGTTCCAGCTAATCCCATGCCGCCAAAATCCTTCTCCGTCATTTGTCCCCACGCACCTTTCTATCCAACAGATGAAGGTTCTTATCCACACCTGAACCGTTGACTGTTGCTTCATTCAGGGTCATTTCCTCCTGGTCGAATTTCTCAATATCAGATTTCTTAACCAAGTATCCCGTTACCCTTACAAGGTCAGAATCGCCGGAGTAAAAGGACAGGTATCTTGCGCCGGATTGAAAGGCGCCTTTTAAAATGTCCAGAAGATACTGGGGATTGTTCTTAACTGTGTCATCAAAGGGGAACAGTTCTCCGCAGCCCGCATCACAGCCTTTGTGCATACGGATGAAGTTCATGATCTGGTACGGCAGTTCCGGCTCTTCCCCAATGGGAATCCTTCCGCCTGGCGTTAAAGCCGTATCCTCCATCACTCCCACCTGGGCGTGAAGACCGTACTTTCCATACTTTGCAGGCCTCTTGTCTATCTCCTGACGGATCCGTTCCATGATTGCCTCGCCTAAGGCATCGGCTTTTTCACCATGCCCAAACCGCTCTTTTTCATCTGTCAGGCCCAGAATCCCGTTGACGCATTCGGCCAGGCCCACAAAACCGAACATGCCCACCATGTGGTCCCGGTCCTTTTTAATCAGGCCTTCCCTGTACAGGAATGTGTTCTCATAATAATGGCAGTAATCCACAATGAACTCACAGCGGCTGTCAATGGCATCGCATACAGCAGTGACTGCTTCCGGTATCACCCGGTTTAATAAGTCTTCCGGGTCCGTGGCAAGCTGGGGCAGACAATTCATGTTCAGGCGTACCAGGGTCAGCCCGCACCCGCCAATCGGCAGCGTGTTGTAGCAGCTGACAACAGCATAGTCTCCCATGTCCCTTCTGTAGAGCGCGTCATTAGCAAAGCTTGGCTTGGATGAAACCATGGCTGTCTCAAGGGCCGCCTTCATATAATCATCCGGCGTATCTTCCCGGTACATCAGGGTCATGTTGGGGCAGGGACGCTGCATTTCCTTTGTAAGTTCAAGGATGATACGGCCCGCCCTTGTATCCTCCGGCCCCAGGTCGGCGTGGCAGAATGCGTTGGATATGGTGCGGTCCACGTGGGTCAGCAGGAAACGTATGGCCTTCCTGGCCTCCGCCTCATCCTCCACAAAAGGCTCCAGCAGGCGGTCCAGGCATCCGATGTAAACCGCCAGTCCGCCGTCCGCCGGAATATTATGATAGAGGCAGAGCAGGTTTCCCACTGCGTCCCAGATATCCTTTGGCGGTTCCAGCATTAAAAACTCACTTCCCTGTTTCAGGAACAGCTCATAATCCGGCAGGCAATACCTTGTGCGGTAAGGGGTTTTGCCCTCGAACATATCCATCATTGCGCCGTTCTCAAAATATTTCCTGGATAATTCCGTATAGTTGACCAATTCTATGGAATTCTCTGCAATCTTGGCCATGTCCTTGAGGCGCTGGTTGAATGTTACTTTTGGATTTGTGATTGTATAGATAATGTCTTGTGTCATGTCATTTGTTGGCATACGCGTACCTCCCTGTACTTACTATATCATATTTCTAGTCTGCATTTCCATCTGTCATACATCTTAAACTGCCGCACATTTACCCCAATCATGCATTTCTCGCCCTTCTAAACGCCCTGATGGAGAAAATAGCAAGTCCGGCCAGGGTGGCGCAGTAGGGAATGGTCTTAACAAGGTCCGAGGGCCAGCCAAGAGTGGCCACTGCGTTTGACAGGGCGTCCGTGACGCCGAACAGCAGCGATGTGGCGGCGGTCCCGATGGCGCCCCTCTGTCCCATGGCCTCTGCTGCAAGCGCAATCCAGCCGCGGCCGCTTACCATGTCCCTGGAGAACCAGGACACATATCCCATGGACATGAAGGCCCCGCCCAGTCCGCTCATGACGCCGCTGATGACCAGGGCAATGGCCTGTGTCCTGACCACACTGATTCCCACGGAATCAGCCGCTTCCTTTTTCTCGCCCACCGCCCTGATGTGATAGCCCAGCGCTGTCCTTTTTAACAGATAGAAGGTAAATACCACTGCCAGGATGGACAGGTAAGTCAGGATGTTATGTCCGGAGACAGCAGGCCCCAGCACCGGGATATCCTCGATGAAGGGGATGTTGATATTGGGAAGCACCTTGCTGTCCAGGGACACGCTGGTTCCTTTATCATGGGCCGCCAGGTAGAGGAAGAAGATGGTCCCTCCGCTGGCAAGGCTGTTGATGGCAATCCCTCCCAGGATGATGTTGGTCTTATAATAAAGGGTGAAAAAGGCCAGCACGCTGGCTGCTATTACTGCTGTCAGGATGGCAAATGCCAGTCCGGCCCATGCGCTCCCAAAGAGGTAGCTGAAAAACATGCCTGCAAAGGCTGCCATCAGCATCATTCCCTCCAGGGCAATATTGGGTACCCCGGCCACATCGGAGACAACCGCTCCCATGGATGCAAACAGAAGAGGAGTGGTCACCCGGAGGATGGAGTAGAAAAAGTCACTGGTAAATATTAAATCTGTCAATGCCTTCATGCCTTGGCCTCCTTCTCTATCCAGTTCTGCCTGTACTTATGCAGGAAACGCTCCGCAGAAATCAGCAGGATGATGATACTCTGTAATATGGCAATCATTTCCGTGGGAATATCCGATGAACGGTTCACCAGGTCGGCGCCGATCCTGAGATAGCTTACAAAAAAGGCTGCCCCGATCACACCTATGGGATGGTTACCTGCCAGCATGGCTATCATGGCGCCGTCAAAGCCATATCCGGGCAGCGCGGTCCACTCAAACCTTTTATGCATGCCGATACACTCAATCAGGCCTCCGGCCCCTGCCACGGCCCCTGCCACCACATGCACGATGATGATTACCCTTGTCACGTTGATGCCGGAATAGCTGGCAAACTTAGCATTGTTTCCCGTCATCCTGATTTCATATCCCCATTTGCTCTTGAACATGAATATATAAACAAGCACCGCACATGCCAGCGCAATCAGGAATCCCACATGGATCCTGGTGCCGGGTACCAGGTTGGCAAGCAGTGCATTTTTCCTGTATTTGTATGACACCAGGGATGCTACCTTGGGGTCCCGCATCATATTATTCAAAAGATAAAGGCCGACTCCCAGCAGGATGTTGTTCATCATCAGGGACGTTACCATCTCATTGGCCCCGTACTTTGCCTTCAGGACCCCGGGTACCAGCATGATGACCATTCCTGTCACAGCGCCCACCGCAATGCAGACAGCCGGGAATATGACAGGAGGCATTTTCAGCCATATGGCCAGGATGGAACCGGTGATGCCTGAGATGAAGAAAATGCCTTCGCCGCCAAGGTTAAACAGGCTGGCCTTGAACATCAGGGCCATGGAAAGCCCGGAAAAGATCAGGGGCACTGCCGTCTCCACAATGTTGCCCAGATAACGCTTGGAGGACAGCGGGGCCAGAAGGAATATGCGGATGGATTCCACGGGCTGGTCGCTGACCAGCAGGATGATGATAAACGCCACAGCTATGGCAACACCCATGGAAACCACGGTTCTTATGATGTTAAATGACTGTTCCCTGCTCATCCCCTGGCCCTCCTTATCTGTTCCTCGCCATGCCTTTCAAGCCCCAGCATGTAAAGCCCCAGTTTTTCCTCGTTCAGTCCTTCGGTATTGTCAAAATAAGCTACAATTTCCCCTTCATACATAACTGCAATCACATCAGACAGTTTCAGGGCTTCGCTTAAATCAGCGGATATAAGGAGGACCGCACACCCATTATCCCTTAACTCCATGATTTTCTTGTGGATGATATGGGCTGCCCCTATATCCACGCCTCTGGTGGGCTGTTCCGCAATCAGGACTTTGGGATCATTGCTGCATTCCCTGGCAACCACCACCTTCTGCATGTTTCCGCCGGAAAGCATCCCCACATTCTGGCTGTTGCCAAAACAGCGTATCTCATAGGAACGGATGTTTTCATCTGCAAATGTATCTATTTTTTTATAATCCAGCAGTCCGCCCCTGCAGAATTCCCGGCTGGCATACCGGTTGGAAACCATGTTCTCAGCTATGGATTCCTGGCCAGCGATTCCCTGGTCCATCCGGTCCTCGGGCACATAACCGAACTGCATCCCGCGGATTTCCTGAAGGCTCAGCCTGGCAACGGATTTCCCGTTCAGCCGGATATCCCCCTGCTTCAGCCCCCTCTTTTTGGTCATCAGGTCAACCAGCTCCACCTGTCCGTTGCCCTGGACACCGGCTATGCCGAATATCATGCCGCCCCTGACCCCGAAGTTTAAGTCCTTAAGGATCTGTACCTTATTCCTGTCCGTGTAGGAAACATGTTCTACCTCAATCTTAATATCCCCTGCCTTTGGCTGGCTCTTCTCAATGGATGTGTCCATCTCGCATCCCATGATCATGCTGGAGATTTCCTTTTCCGTCACATCCTTTGTCTCACAGCAGCCCACGAAGCAGCCCGCCCTCATGACGGTGATTCGGTCCGATATCCTCTTGATTTCAGGGATTTTGTGGGAAATGAACACAATGGTATGTCCCTGTTCCTTCAGATGGATCAGCTCCTCAAACAGCTGGTCTGTTTCCTGGGGCGCCAGTACGGCCGTGGGTTCGTCCAGAATCAGGATTTCAGCCCCCCTTGCCAGCGCCTTCAATATTTCAATTTTCTGTTTCACACCCACGGGGAGGGTTCTTGTAACGGCTTTTGCCTCCACTTCCAGGTTATATTTGCTGCTCAGTTCCTTTGTGAAGCGCACTGCTTCTTCCTCGCTTACAAACAGCCCTTTCTTCGGCTCCATGCCAAGGATGATGTTCTGTGCCGCCGTAAAAGATTCCACCAGCATGAAATGCTGGTGGACCATCCCGATTCCGTGGGCAATGGCATCCTTGGAGGAGGAGAACTTCACGTTCTCCCCCCGCAGGATGATTTTTCCTGAGGACGGCGGTTCCATTCCGAACAGCACTTTCATCAAGGTGGATTTCCCGGCGCCGTTTTCTCCTACCAGCGCATGGATTTCCCCCTTTTTCAGATTGAAGTCCACATCCTTATTGGCAGCAATTCCATTGCCGTAAATTTTTGAAATGTCCTTCATCTCCAAAATATAGTCTTGCATCCCTATACCTCCCCTATATTATGGGCGTACTGCCTCGCGGATTTCATTTACCTTGTCCGTGGTAATGCCGGTGGTGGGGGTCATCTCCACTTCTCCTGCCACTACCTGTCCCTTCAGCTCCTCCACCTGTTTCCTATCCTCTTCGCTGAGAAGCTTTTCATAAAATTCATTTTCCGCAATACCTACCGCGCCCTCTGCAATACCAAATACTTCCCTGGTGCCGTAAGGTATCTCACCCTTCATGGCCCTGTCCACTGCCTTGACGGCATTTTCAGGAATGTTCTTGATGGCTGAGGTGATTACCACATTAGCCATCTCCGGTTTGGAATCCTTTAAGGCTTCTGCCTGGTCAGAGTCAACGCCGATTACAAACTTGCCCTGGGCCACTGCCGCATCAATTACGCCAAGGCCGGACTGACCGGCTGCCGCAAAGATAACGGATAAACCGGAGTTATAAAGGAGGAGGGCATTTTCCTTGCCCTTTGCAGTGTCGGTAAAGCTGCCCACATAAGAGGTCGCCACCTTGATATCGGGGTTCACTGCCTGGGCGCCTTCGATGTATCCCACCAGGAACTCATTGATTCCAGGGATATCCATGCCGCCCACAAATCCAATCTTGTCCTCGCCCAGTTCACCGGCCTTTAGCGCTCCGGCTGCTCCTGCCAGGAAGCTCATCTCATTGTTTTTTGTACCCATGATATACACATTGGCCGGCGGTTCCGCCATCTCATCATCCAGGTTGATGAACTTCTGGTCCGGATACTCCTCCGCCACCTGTACAAGGGCATCGTCATTGTTGCTGGAAATGGTGAGGATCAGGTCGTATCCTTTTTCGCACATATCCACAAGAGCCGGATAATATTTGGAAGTATCCACACCAGCCTCAACGTAATCCACATCCACGCCCAGCTGCTCCTTGATTGGCTCAATGGAGCGGAAAGAAGCGTCAAAAAAGGATTTGTCCCCCAGGTTGCCCGGAATCATCAGACCCACTTTATAATCCTGGGGGGATACGGTCCCGCCATCCACGCTGCCGCTTGTGTCCGCGGTCCCTTCCTCCTCTGCCTTTAAGGTATCCCCGGATACCGCCTTGGCAGCCTCTGTCTTTACGGTTGTCCCTTCATCCTCCGGCTCCGGCGCCCCACATCCGGTCATCAGGCCGGCTGCCATACACACTGCAAGGAATCCTGCTGTCAGTTTCTTCATAATTAAAATCCTCCATTCGTTCTTTCATTATTTATCACAGGCCGTTTCGGCTGTAAATCTCCCATTAGGCAGGACGCACATCTGTCTGAAACATGTCCAGGCGCGCCCTAAAAATATGTATCTACAATACGGTAAAACCGTTCCAAATCCACGGACTGGGCGAACTGGAAATCCGTTTCCACTTCCGGGTTGATTTCATAATAATTGGTCATGTCCACCATGGTCCCCCTGGTCAGCCTGCCGGAAAGCTCCACTGCAAAATGCCCCTTTTTCAGCGTTACCACCCGGCTGTCAATCAGGTATGCCACCAACAGTACGTCGTGAAATGTAACCGGGTATCCGGTGGCTTCCTGAAACAGCCTGACCCCTTCCAGGAAATAATCCATTCTTTTATCCTTCCTGTCCTTCCATGCCTTCAGCCGCTTTTCATCCATCCTCAGGAATTTGGTCACATCCAGCCCCATCATGATAAGCCGGCCCGACCGTTCCATGACAATGGACGCCGCTTCCGGGTCGCAGAGTATGTTCCACTCCGGACTGGAGTTCAAAAAACTGCCGCCCATTCCGATAATCCGTACCTCACGCATCAGCGCTGGTTCCTTTAAGAATGCCATGGCCAGGTTGGTCATGGCTCCCATGGCCAGGATGATCAGATTCCTGTCTTCTTTTACTTTTTGGATGATAAAATCTTCCGCATGTACCATTGAGTGCTCTTCCGGCTCCACACGTCCCTTAAGCAGCCCGTATTGGATTGGCTCTTCAAACCCAGTCCTGCTGTCCCCCACGATTGGATTCCCATATCCGGCGCATACCGGAATATCATCCCTGCCATAAAGCGCCAGCAGATCCTTTACCATCCCCGCACGCTTTTTTGTATCTTTAAACACAGTTGTCACTCCGGCTATCTCTATGGCTCCCCAGGAGAGGGCCAGCATGAATGCCGCGGCATCATCCACATCATCTCCCAGGTCCGTGTCAATTAAAACCCTGACCTTATCCATTGGTTTCCCCCTTCTTCGGACGCATGTCTGCAGTTTATGCCCATTAACCCTGCGCCCTGGTAACTTTCACTAGTTTTTTTTATTCATTTACAAATAAATAAGCAGTTTGTATATTTATTTATAAGTATATCTTATTTTTAATACTCTTCTTGTAATTTGCATTATAAACATACTTACCCCGGGAGTAAAGGACACATGTCCTTTGCTATGAAAAAAAGTTCAAAAAAACAGGGACCCCATCGTGCCCCTGCCCATTCCGTACACCCTCCATCACGGCGCTGTCCCTGCTATATGGACTGCATCTGTATGCTCACCCTGACACCGTGTCCAGAAATGCCGCCTCTGCCGCATATCCTTCCATCCTTTTTATGTCTTCGTCCGTAAAGCCAAATGTATTTTTTACCAGGTCTATTTCCTTTAACAGTGTGGTGCCTGACACTGTCCTGTTATCCGTGTTCAAGGTCACATGGACGCCTGCATCATAAAGTCTCTTAACAGGGTGTTCTTCCAGTGACCGGACCCCTTTTGTCTGCACATTACTGGTTACACAGACTTCCAGCGCAGTTTTTTGCGTCACCAGTTCTTTAATAAGGGATTCATCCTGAATTGCCGCAATACCATGGCCAATCCTGAGGGCACCCATTTCAAGGGCCTTCCACATACTGTCCGGGCCAGCGGCCTCGCCTGCATGGATGGTCCGCTTTAACCCATACCGGTCCGCTTCTTCAAAAAGGCTCCTGAATAATCCGGTATCATACACTTCCTCAGCGCCTGCCAGATCCACCCCGCAGACAATCCTTCCCTTTTCCCCGTCCTCCATACAGTCAGCCGCAATCTTCAGGGTTTCCATATTGGCCCTGTATGTGCTGTCATCAATGCCCCTCATACAGCAGAGCAGAAGACCGATCTTTATTCCGGGGTATGCGGCCATCCCACGTTTAACGCCTGCGGCCACAGCCTCTGTCACCTCCATCTGGCTTAATCCCCGTTCAGTGGAAAGCTGCGGCGCAAAGCGGATTTCCGCATATCCCACGCCCTCCCCGGCCAGGTCCTCCGTCAACTCAAACGCCACCCGCTCCAGTGCCGCGCCTGTCTGGAGATATTTCAGGGGAAGTGCAAAACGCGACAGGTACTCCGACAGGCTGCTGCATGGCACAGGCGCCTGCATCAAGGTCCCCAGCCCTGCCAAATCAGCTGCCGGCTGCTGCCCATCCTGTATGGCTGCCAACTCCCATATTGTTTTTGGCCTTAACGAGCCGTCCAGATGTACATGAAGTTCAATCATATCCGCTTTCTCCTTTATTTATCTGTCTGTCAGTCATTGTTTAAAAGGCTCCTGGCTTTCAGCGCCGAAAAATTACAGGTGCGGATGCTCATGGAACCACCGTCCACCCTATTATACTGCCTGGCATAGAGATTGAGAAGATAGTTTCTCGCTTCTGCATCCTCTATCCCTAAAACCGCCGGGGCCGCATCCGCTGAAAGCAGGGAAAAATCATCCAATACAAACATATCAATACCTGTGCCGTGTTCCACATTGTATTTCGCAATTACATAATCCGGCCTCATCCAGGCAAACCCCAGATAGAATACAGATACCGTCACCAGGCAATACCTGAACAGCAAAAACCCATGATTAAATATAAGGGCCACCACACCAGCCATCAGTATTACCATCATAGCCAGGAACCAGAGCACCAGTACCCTTAAAAATGTAAGATGATACTGCCCCACATACAGAAGCATCCTATATATGGCTGATGCAATCATCACATAGGTGCACATGCTGATTACCAGAAGGACTCCATTTAACAGCACATTTTCCTGACAATACTTCAGGCACATAAGCACCATGACAAGGTTGAGCAGCGCTACGAACAGCAGCTGGAAGAACCCCTGTCTTGCATAATCTGAATACGTCATCCCCCATGGCAGGCTTCCCTTCCCCATAAACAGATACACAATCTGGATAGCGCAGAATACCACATAGATAATGGCAATCATGGACATGAAACTGATTGCTGCAAACGGGGAACATACGCGCCGGTCAGCCGTATCATCGCTGATATCCCCGGCCCATGCGCTGCATATAAGGCAATACATAGCCAGGGCCCATGCCCCGGTCTGAAGCAGTACAAGGAAAATGGTAACAGGATCCAGTATTTTCCTCAATACCACATCCAGCATGTTCTGAAATACCTTATCCGCGCTGCCCAATAAAAGGCAGAGTATGACCATGGCGGGAACAGCCGCGCACATACCGGCCAAAAGCCTTAATACGTTCCTGTACTTCCTGCTCTTAATGGACTTTATATATTGCCTTCCATGGACAAACGGACAGTATATCATCCCAATGGCCTGAGCCAGGTATATGGCTATGGAAGCCACATATTTACCAATGTTCCATCGGTTGTCCTGATGGAACTGATGCAGGACGAAAATGCAGAACAGAAGCACCAGGGCAAGCCTGTTCATATTATATCCAACCGTCATATTGGATGTAAAACACGTGGAAAGCCCTATGAAAAATGACAGGACTGCAAGATACACGGACCCCTTCTTAATCGCAGTCCCCATACGTTTGAAAACAAGGAACATGACCCCATATGTCACTGCCACAAAGAGGGGGACCGTTATTCCCAGGGGGTTATAATACAGACAGAAACTGGCTGCCGCTCCATAGGCTATGCTTAATGTTCCCAGGAAGCCAAAATCCCGGCTTATGGCTTCCAGTTTATGATTCCTCCTGGAAACGCTTTCTGCCCTCTTTCCTTCCGCCCCTTCATTCATCAGGGGCGGGATTCTATTCATGGATTCTTTCTGTTTTGTTCTTTCCGATGGCGATTCTCCCGGCACGGATTCTTCTGACCCAATCTCTTCCAACACCATCTCTTTCCGTGCAGCTTCTCCCCTCACCGTTTCCTCCGGCATGGCTTCCTTTTGCATTGCCTCTTCCTTCCCCACGGCCTCGTACACGGTTTCCTTTTGCATTGCTTCTTCCTTCCCCACGGCCTCGTCCCGCCCATCAGCGCCCAATCCGCCCGTCAGTCTCCTATCGTCATACATCCCCATCCCCTCCATCCTCATCCGGTTCATAAATCAATATATCGCCTGGCTGGCAGTCCAGGGCCCTGCAGATTGCCTCCAGGGTAGAGAACCTGATTGCCTTTGCCTTATTATTCTTAAGGATGGACAGGTTTGCCATGGTGATATCCACCTCTGCGGCAAGTTCCTTCAGGCCTTTTTTCCGTCTGGCCATCATCACATCCAGATTAACCACAATTCCCATGCCATACCTTCCTTCCTAAATGGTCAGGTCATTTTCCTCTTTGTACCGAACAGCCTGTTCAAACACCTGGCACAATACAAAGCAGAACAGACCTGCAATGGAAAACACAATAATAACAACCACGGTTGCGGGCGTGGATGCAAGGGGCAGCCGGATAAGGGAGAGAAAAGCCAGGAAAAAACTGAATTTCCCCATACGTTTTAAAGAATCTGCATTTTCCATTATAAATGCATTATCTTCCAGCACGGTTCCAAACATCCGTCTAAGCTCCCGCACAATCATAAGGGCCAGGATCCCGGAACCGATATAAAGCACGCACTGGGGTATATAATGCACCCTGAAGGATTGTATATATCTTCCCACATACCGGAATATCACAGGAATTCCCAGCGTAATCACCAATCCTCCATAAAACATGGCGTCCAGAAGCCATTTTGTAAACCGTACAAGCCGATTATCCATTGCATATCCACCTTTCCCTTATCGCTTTCCTTAAAATTCCTCTATCCAGAACATACCACGGTTTTTTCCATTTTTCAATCTATTTTTATCGATTATCGATAATTTAATATTGATAATAGATAAATATTAAGATTTTTGTAATGGTATGGGGCCACATGTAAGTCACATATAAGACGAGATAGGAACCCATATACCCACAGGCAGCAACGAATTGTAATTACGTTGTCATGACAACATACAATACCATCTGCCTGCTGTATACTTATCACAGAAGCATCAATATACCATCAACACACCCTAACCTCAGGAGGAGATATAAATGATAAGAAGAATCATTAAGATAAATGAAGAACTCTGCAACGGATGCGGCGCATGTGCCGCTGCCTGTCACGAAGGCGCCATTGGCATGGTGGACGGTAAGGCAGTGCTGTTAAAAGATGATTATTGCGATGGACTGGGGGACTGTCTTCCAACCTGCCCCACCGGAGCCATTACCTTTGAAGAAAGAGAAGCAGCGGCCTATGATGAAGCCGCTGTCAAAGCCCGCATGTCAGGTAAAACAAAAAAGGAGGGCACTAAGCCCTCTCCCTGCGGATGTCCAGGTTCCCTGGCCAGGTCCATTGCCAGACCCCTGGCCGATACCCAATCCGCGCCTTATCACCAGGCAGCCCCCATCCCCTCCATGGAAAGCCGGCTGTCCCAATGGCCGGTCCAGATTAAGCTGGTTCCTGTACAGGCGCCTTACTTTCAGGATGCCCGGCTGCTCATAGCAGCTGACTGCACTGCTTTTGCCTATGGCAGCTTCCACCATGACTTCATCGCGGGACGCGTCACCCTGATTGGGTGTCCAAAGCTGGATATGGCGGACTATTCCGAAAAACTGACAGAAATCATCCGCCTTAACGATATTAAAGATGTCACCATTGTCCGCATGGAAGTACCATGCTGCGGCGGCATTGAAACCGCTGTAAAAAACGCGCTTAAGGCCAGCGGCAAATTCATCCCGTGGCAGGTGGTGACGGTCAGGACGGACGGCAGTCTAGTTTAATCCGGGCGGGAAGGGGTATCCCCCCTTCCTTAATCCACAAACACCGTATTATACCGGTCAACACAATCACTCAGCGTATTGGAAAAATGTGCAATGGATCCCAATGGCTCCAGGCCCGGGTCTTCAATGGGTTTTCCGCTTTCCACCTGTTTTATCATCCACTCCAGGGCCTGGAGCATCCTCTCATACAGCTGGTCAAATGGTTTTGAATTGCTCATGGACTCCTTCATCATCTGGTTACTGTCAGCGGTTGCGGCATTCAAATCCTCCACAATCAAAGTCAGTTCCTCGTATAATGGCTTAATCTTTGTCAAATCCAGGTCCGTGATATTGTCATCCGTCACACCCTGAAGCGTACATTCATCCATAATCTGTCCTGCAATACTGATGCCGCGGCTGGCATTATACGCTATCAGCCTTCCCTCAGCCTTCATCTCCTCTTCTTCCGCTGCAATCCTCTCATCAGCCACCGCGCTTACTGCGTGTATGAATTCATATCCCATAGGCTCAAATTCATCGGCAGCCGGATAGATGACAGCGTGAAGCTCCTTTGCTTTCTGGTACTGGTTTGCCGCATAGTCATTGCTCCTGCTTACCTCTGAGAATGCAGCCATAAGCTCCTTTAGGGGTTCAGCCATCTCCTTTATTAGCGGATCCAATGTCTCATATGCAGGCTCCATGTCTGCCAGCTGTATACAGTCATCTGCAAGGTCCTTGCCAAATCCCCTGATACGGTAACCGTATGTATATCCACTGTCAGGAATCAGGGCAAACTCCTCATCATATTCCACCACTTCATAATAATAATCAATGTCGTCCATGAGCTTAACTATCTCATTATTCAGCTCAACATAGTAATTATACTTTATTAAATCCATCTGCTCCGGGGAAACGCTTTCCTCCTCTGTTCCCTCTTCTTCTGTTTCCTCCGCAGCCATCACAGGCTCGCTTAAGACCTTTGCCCTGGCATTCTCCTTCAGTTCATTGATGTTTTCACCGCAGCCCGATACTACCAGCACTGCAACACATACCGATGCAAGTGCAGTGCCAATGATTCCCTTTCTCATACCGTACCTCCAGATATTGTTATCCCTTTATTCTACCAGATATAACCGGTTCCGTACAGAGGATATATAAAGGCACCGCCCAGTCACCTGACCATATGATTACATATCGCTTTTGCAAATACCAGGACTCTCCAAAAAATCAGTATTTCACATCGCCCTTTCAGCGTCCCAAGCCCTGATGGGGATGTCTGCGTATCGTCGGCGAAGGCCGACCAGATGAAGCTTTGTCCAGGGGAAATCCTGGGCTGGAATAGTAAGCCTTTACCGCAGTAAATTCGGTATAAATCCCTTAAGAACATCCTTTCCCTGAACTGACCCATCAGACGGACCAGATCATTGTTTGGAGTTTCTAAGATTAAACTGGTTTACAAGAGCTTTAAGCATCTGGGCCTGGCCGGAGAGCTCTTCACTGGCAGCCGCACTCTCCTCAGCGGTTGCGGAGTTGGTCTGGATCACGCTGGAAATCTGGTCTACGCCAACTGTAATCTGCCCGATGGCACTGGATTGCTCTTTGGTGGCATCCGCAATCTTGTCCACGGTTTCAGAGACTGCCTGGGCGCTTTCAACTACTTTGTTCAGCATATGCGCTGTCTCATTGGCAATGTTGGTACCCTTTTCAACGGCGCGGACAGCGCCTTCGATGAGGGCAGACGTGTTTTTGGACGCTTCAGCCGACTTGCTGGCCAGGTTTCTTACCTCGTCCGCCACAACGGCAAACCCTTTTCCGGCCTCCCCGGCCCGCGCGGCTTCTACCGCAGCGTTCAGGGCAAGGATATTGGTCTGGAAAGCAATATCCTCTATTGTCTTAATGATCTTGCTGATCTGTCCTGACATTTCTCCTATTTCATCCATAGCAGCTATCATTTCCTGCATCTGGTGATTACAGCTGTCTACTTCGCATCCTGCATGTATGGTCTGCTCCCGCGCCTGCACCGCATTCTCCGCGGTTTGTTTCACATGCAGTGAAATCTCGTTGATGGTGGCTGCCAGCTCCTCTATGGAGGAGGCCTGTTCTGTAGTTCCCTGGGAGAGGGCCTGGGCGCCGGAGGAGACCTGTTCACTTCCGTCAGAAACCTGATCCGCGGCTGTATTAATCTGCATCAGGACATTGCTCAGTTTTATATTCAGCGTCCGCATTGACGACAGAATACCCCGAAAGTTCCCCACATAGCTTTCTTCCGAATTCGTCCTGACATCAAAGTCACCCTCGGCCATTTTCCCCAGAATATAATCCACGTCTGACACTATCACGTTTAAATTCTGTACCATTTTAAGAAAAGTCCTGGCCAGCCTGCCTACTTCATCCTCTGATTCTGCTGCAATCTGTACATTCAGATTTCCATCCGCAATCTCTGCGGCGGCGGATACAATTGATTTAATCGGACGCAGAAGGCGGTGGAGAAGCAGAAAAATGACCGCGATAATCAGGATCAGGGCACAGGCGGAGAGCAGGACCATTGAGATGACCGTGGTTTTAACAGCTGCGTCCACATCGCTGGAATTGACTGCTGTCAGGGACCACCACGTCTCGCCGGCCGCCTTGATTGGGGTAAAAAAGCGCGTCACTTTCCGGCCGTCTTCCCTGGTGGTCTCCACACGGAACGGCTGCTTTTTTGCCATGTTTGTCTGCATAAGGGAGAGTTCCGATTGATTTGGCGTAAAATCCGCCAGATATTTTCCAATATCCTCCAGGCTCTCACTGTCATATATAATCTTCCCATTATCATCGTAAATGGTTGAATACATGCTGGGGTAGTTCTCGTTGGAGGAATCTACCTTGCTGAAATTTGCCACATTGATGTCCGCCATCACAACGCCCTGTACCTTACCGTTATTTAAAATCGGGCTCGCATATGTAACCAATGTGGCGCCGTTATATTCATAGGGATCGGACACGTTGGATGTCTTTGTGGTCAGCGCGTTTTTATAATAATCCTCCTGGGAATATGACTCATAGGAACCAAAGGGCGCGATATCCTGGTCCGCGGCCGCCTCATTCACATAAAAGGCGTAATCCCGGATATCCTGCTGGAATGCGTACGGCTCAAACATCACTCCCACTCCCGCGATGTCTTTGTTGTATTTTGCGGTGTTGCGGGCATTCTCCCGCAGAAAAACTTCCACATCATAATTAAGGGAAGTCAGCGTATTTCCATAGATTTCACTTTTGCACAGCTCCATTGCCGCCGGGTCGGTGGGTTTTACATTTTGGGATGGATCCGCCTGGACCGTCTTGTAGGCCCGTTCCATATAATACTCAATATTGACTGCCACTGTTTCGGCAGCGTCAAAAATCTGTTGGATTTCCAGCCCGTTGGTTTCCGAAATAGCGGCCAGCTCGCTGTATGTAGAAGCAGAGATGGCTGATTTTGACATCACTGCCGTGATGGAAATCAGAACGATCAGAACCAACGACAGAACACTGCCAATAACCAGCGCCAGTTTTGGCGCTAACTTCATTTTGTTTAACATTTTTGTCCTCCTTGTCATACCTGGAAATGGAATCATACAGGTATATTTTTGTAAAAACAACAAATATACCAAACACAGTACCCCTCTAGTTATATATATCGACAAAGTCCGATTTTTCAATACTAGTATTTTTAAACTTTTTAATAATCGCACATAATAAGCTTTATTAAATAGCAGGCGAGGTGAGGTATGTTTCCAAAACAAATCAAATATTTGCGCCAGTCCCGGGCTCTGAGCCAGGTACAATTAGCGGACAAACTGGGGGTTAAAAAACAGAGTATCAGCAACTGGGAAAATGATAATATCAGACCATCTGTAGAAATGCTGGAGAAAATTGCTGATTTCTTCGACGTGAGTACGGATTATCTGCTGGGCAGGGAGGAAAAGGGGAAGGGACTTGGCGGGGTCAATACGTTGGACGTAACAGGCCTAAGCCCCCTTCAGATTAAACACATCCAATTAATTGTAGATGATATCAGGGAAAGAAATTCATGAATACACGGTTTAAAAAGGAACTGCCGCACTTGTGCAGCAGTTCCCGTTGTGATATCGGCTATTATTCCATTAACCTTGATATATCAGGCCTTTCCGGCCAGAATCTTTTTATTCAGACAATGCCTCAAATATCAGCCTGCCCACTACAGACCCACCGTCCAGGAGCCCGATGGATTTCTCACCATAGTAAGCGGCCCGTCCATGGACCGACTTCATGGATCTGGTTGATTCTGAACCTTCTGCCGCTTTTTCAGCCGCATTCCTCAGGGCTTCCTTAAAGTCCCCGTCCCTATCTGCCAGCAGGCTTTCCGCTGCCGGATAAATGGAGTCCAGGATTGTCTTCTCACCAGGCTTTGAACCGGCCTTATCCATGATTTTCTGCACTCCTGCCATCACTGCCTCTGCAAATTCAGGAAGACCTGCTTCGGTCTTACCTTTTAAGGACTTTGCCATTCCCATAAATGCAAATGAGATAATGGTGCCAAGGCTTGAGGGAGCTGCCTCGTTAAATACGCCGCCTGTCTGCATCAGTATCTTGCCCAGGTCCGTCTCAGACGTGCCTTCAACAAACACGGCCGCCGCCTCAAATCCCTCGCTCATGGAAACGCCCAGATCCCCGTCCCCGTTCTGCTGGTCCAGTTTAATCAGATAATCTTTATTCTCAGCCATAATCCGGCTTATTTTCCTGATACCCGTTTTAACAGATGCTGCATTCATTGTCCTATCCTCCTATTAGTTAAAGGGTCTTATTTGTTCAAGTTGGTGTAGAAAGGTGTTTTTGCCGGGGAAAGCAGCAGTTCCTTTAACTGCTCATCCAGCTTGAAGATGGTAACGGAAAGTCCTGCCATCTCCATGGAGGTTGCATATTCTCCCACATGAGGCATCACAACCTTGACGCCCATGTCATTTAACAGCTCATGGACACGGCGGTACACAATCAGCTGCTCTTCCATAGGGGTTGCGCCCAGGCCGTTGACCAGAACAGACACTTCATCCCCCTCTGCCAGAGGCATATCCTCCGTAATCCTGCCAACCAGGGTCTCCGCAACCTCATCCGCCGTCATCATTTTCCTGACTTCAATTCCCTTTTCCCCGTGGATGCCCATACCAATTTCAATCTCGTCATCTTCTATCTGGAAGGTGGGCTCCCCTACCTGAGGAACAATACATGGTGACAGGGCAACGCCCATGGTGCGGATATTGTCCAGCGCCTTCTGGGCAACGCCTGCCACTTCCTCCAGGCTCATCATCCGCTCCGCGGCAGCGCCTGCGGCCTTAAAGGCATAAACCATTCCCGCAACGCCGCGGCGTTTTTCCATTGTCTCCTTGGGACTGCTGGCAACATCATCCTTAACACGCACTGTCATGGTTTCCACGTCATCCATTTCCACCATCTCGCAGGCCATATCAAAGTTCATATTATCGCCGCCGTAGTTCCCGTACAGGCAGAGTACGCCGCTGCCATAGTCACAGGCCTTAATCATGTCAGCCATTTTCTTTGCGGACGGGGACGCAAACACATTGCCTACCGCGCATCCGTCCAGCATGCCCTGGCCAACATATCCAAGGAATACAGGAAGATGCCCGCTTCCTCCGGCTGTCACGATTCCAACCTTGCCCTTTTCAACCGGATAATTGGTGAGAAGTATCCTCTCATCCCCGTCCAATAATTTAACTTTGTCCCCATAGGCATAGATAATGCCTTCCATTGTTTCTTTTACAAAATTTTCAGGTCTGTTGATTAATTTTTTCATGCTTGTTCCCCTTCCTTTTTTACATATGAATATTCCGGATTCAACACAATACTCCTCCCGCCGGAAACCTCCAGGCTGGTGCCTGTTATGTAGGAGGCCCGGCTGCTGCAGAGAAATACCACCGGAGCAGCTATTTCCTCCGGTACGGCCACCCGCCGCAAAAGGGTGTCGTCTGCATTCCGTTTCAGATAATCCGGTTTAATATTAGCTGCCACTGCCGGAGTTGCCGTAAAGCCCGGAAGTACGGAATTAACCCGGACCCCATAAGCCGCATATTCCCCTGCAAAGGAAACCGCCAGCTTGATTACCGCCGACTTCAGGGGCCCGTACAGTGTGCTTGCGCCTACGGTACCGCATCGGGCTGCCAGGGAGCTGATATTGATAATGCTTCCCCCGGTTTTCTTCATATAGCGGAATGCTGCCTGGGTGCCGTATATTGTACTGAAGAAACATACCTTTGTGATTTTCTCAATGTCCTGTTCCCTGTACTCTTCCCCCTCCTTGGGAAAACTGGCCCCCACGTTATTAATCCAGCAGTCCAGGGAGCCGAACCGGTCATACGCCTCTTTTGCAGCCCTGTAAACGTCTTCCTCCACCGTCATGTCTGCCGCGGTTCCGTATACCGCTCCATACACCGTATGGGCTGATGTGGCGGCCGGCATTGCCATTCCATCCGAGACCGCTGTACCGGACGGTGCCGTTGCCCTGCTTAACGAACGGACCGCTGCGTCCACTTCCTCCGCATTCCTGGCACAGATAAAAACATTGGCTCCCTCTTCCAGGAAGGTCTTTGCAACTGCGTATCCAATGCCCTTGCTGCCGCCTGTCACGACAGCGGTTTTTCCTTTCAGTCCTAAGTCCATATCTGACTTCCTTCACTTTCCTTGAAATACCGGCGCTGCCCGGCATACGTCTTTTTACGCGCCCAGATAGGCTGCTTTCACCCTCGGGTCCACAAGGAGCTCCTTGCCTTTACCCTCCATGATAATCTTGCCTGTCTCCAGCACATACCCCCTGTCCGCAATGGACAATGCCATGGACGCATTCTGCTCAATCAGAAGAATGGTCTTGCCCATGTCCCTGATTTTTAATATCAGTTCAAATATGTCTTCAACGATAATAGGCGCCAGTCCCAGGGACGGCTCATCCAGCATCACGATATCCGGGTCCATCATAAGTCCCCTTGATATGGCAAGCATCTGCTGCTCGCCGCCTGACAGGCTTCCTCCTGCCTGGCCGATACGCTCCTTCAAACGCGGGAACAGGGTATACTGCTCCTCCACCAGCTCATTAATCCTGGCCTTGGTAAGTTTTGGGTTGCCCAGGGAACCTGCAATCAGGTTCTCATACACGGTCAGGGCAGGGAATATTTTCCTTCCCTCAGGCACATGGCACATCCCCATTTTTACCACTTTGTCCGGCGGCATCTTTGTGATGTCATGTCCCTTAAACGTAATCCTGCCGCTTACCTTGGGGACCAGGCCCGATATGGCGCCCAGGGTCGTTGTCTTACCTGCGCCGTTGGAGCCGATCAGTGTGATAATCTCACCCTCCTCCACGTGGAAGCTGATGTCTGTAAGCGCTGTGATATATCCGTAATTGACTGAAAGATGTTCCACATTAAGCATGAACCTTCACCGCCTCTCCTGCAATGATACCCTTGCCGAAATATGCTTCCTGCACTTCCTTGTTCGCCTTGACCTCATCCGGCGTGCCCTCGCATATCTTCTGCCCGAAGTTCAGGACCAGGATGCGGTTACAGGAATTCATCACAAACTTCATGTCATGTTCAATAACAGCAATGGTGTATCCGCCTTCATTGAGCATTTTAATAAATTCCATCAGCTCCTGTGTCTCCAGAGGATTCATGCCCGCCGCAGGCTCATCCAGCAAAAGGATGTATGGCTCAAGGGCCAGTGCCCTGGCAATCTCAACCTTGCGCTGCATGCCATATGCCAGGTTTCCCGCCATGGTGTCCCTGTATTCGAACAGGCCGATGGCCTTTAATATCTCCTCACTCTTGCTGATTGCATACTCCTCATCCTGCCTGTATGTCCTGGTATGGACAATTGCATCCAGCATGTTGCTCTTGGTCCTGATATGGCATCCGATCTTAACATTGTCCAGGACGCTCATGAACTTAAACAGCTGCAGGTTCTGGAAGGTCCTTGCCATACGTTTCCTTGCAACCCTTTCAGATGAGAATCCGGTCACATCCTCCCCCATCAGGTATACCTTTCCCTTGGTAGGGGTGTACATACCGGTGCACATATTGAAGAATGTGGTTTTCCCGGCTCCATTTGGTCCGATGATACCGAAAATGTCGCCTGCCATTACCTTCATATCCACGTTTTCAACTGCCTTCAGACCGCCAAAGTATTTACATAAGCCTTTTGATTCAAGAATCGGTACGCTTCTGTCAATCTTATCAAAATCTATCATGCCTTCTTCACCTCCGGAGTCTTTTTCTTAGACCCATCCTTTTTCTGGATCTCGCCGCCGGCAAGAATGGAATCAGATGCACCCATAAGTCCCTGAGGACGTACCCACATCATCAGGATGATGATAATTGCATAGATTACATATCTCCAGTTCTCCAGGAAACGCAGGGCCTCAGTCAGGATTGTAACAATCGTGGAACCAAGGATTGGCCCAAGCAGGGTTCCCTGGCCTCCGATGACAACCATGGCCAGTACATTAAAACCTGTATCTGTCGTAAACTGTGAAGACTCAATATAGTTGACAAACGGAGCGTAGGCAGCCCCGATGATTCCTGCCCAGAATGCCCCGTACATGAAGTTCATGCACTTACACTTACTGGTTTCAACGCCCAGGGACTTGGCAGCCACCTGGTCCTCACGGATTGCCAGCCAGGAACGGCCTACCCTGGACCGTAATACCCTGTCCGTAATGAACAGGAACACCACGCCGATGATAAGGAAAATGAAATAGTAATATTTGGGCTTGAACATTTCCAGGCCAAAGAAGTTTGGATAAGGAATCTGTTTGATGCCCAGGGCGCCTCCTGTCACAGGCGTCCATGTCTGGGCAATGATCCTTATGATTTCAGATGCGCCCAGGGTAACGATGGACAGATAAATGCCGGACAGCTTAAGGGTTGGAAGGCTGACAATCAGTCCCACAAGAGATGCCAGGATACCTGCGATGGGAAGGGCAATCCAGAAATCCACGCCCACGTTCTTGGACAGGGCCGCGCATGTATATGCGCCGATTGCAAAGAATCCGGCCTGGCCCAGACAGGTCTGGCCGCTGTAGCCGTTGATTACGTTCAGGGAACCGGCCAATGTGGCATACATCATGATGGTACAGATATATCTCAGTATCAAAGCCTGCTTAATCACAAACGGAAGCACGATGGATATAACAAGAAGAACCAGCAGCACGGGCAGCTTATGTTTCCAAAAAAATGCTTTTGCCTTGTCTATCATACCCTTACTCCTTTCTTGCTGACAAATCCCTGAGGCCTGATTAAAAGTACAAGGATCAGGAAGCCGAATGCAAATACGTCGCGGAAGGTTGCAGCCGAGATTGCAATACCCAGGTTCTCAATCACACCGATACACAGACCGCCCAGGGCAGAGAACCGGATATCCACCAGACCTCCCAGCACACTGGCCGCAAATGCCTTCATGCTGTAGATACCGCCCATGGTAGCTGATACGGAATAATAATAGATGCAGAGCAGGATACCTGCAATTCCGCCAAAACCGGAACCAATACAGTTACCGATCATGGCCGTACGTTTTACGTTAATGCCCACCAGATAAGCGGCATCCTTGTTCTGGCTTACGGCCCTGAGGGCAATGCCCCACTTGGTCTTATTAAAGAACAGGGTCAGTGCGGACGCCAGCACCACCACAAGAACAATCACCACAATCTGGAGAAGCTTAATATCCAGTCGAACACTACCTAACATTAAGGTAAATGTTTTATTTTCAACAATATCTAACACAGGTTTGGTCTCAGGTCCGAATACGATCTGGGCCAGGTTTTTTATCAGCATACTGATGCCGATGGTGCACAGCAGGGAAATATGCCTGGGTGCGTTAAAGAATTTCTCATAACAAAGCTTATAAACAACAATACCAATCAGGAATGAACCCGTAAATGCCGCAAGGATTGCAAGGGGCAGGTTGTTTCCAAATAAAAGGAAAATATAATAGGACGAGAATGCCCCAATCATCATGATCTCGCCATATGTAAATGTAACCATTCCTACTACACCGACTATAACAGAATAGCCGATTGCCATGAGTGCGTAAATCGCGCCCTGGCACAAGCCGTTAACCAGCTGATTTAATACATATTCCATCTCCATACCTCCGCGAAGTTTTTTTAAGGGGCGGCAGTGCCCGGGCGGGATAAATCATCAAACACGCCCTGACATGCCGCCCCCTTGCTGCCTTTCTATACGCTATGGCGAATTAAAGGCCTTCTGCGCCGTATTCAAATCCTTCAAGAACAACCCACTTGGCATCCTTAACACCGCAGATCATATACTGACGCTCGATATCGCCGTCCGGTGTAAAGTTAAGGGCTCCTGTAACACCCTGGTTCTGGCTCTCAGCCAAAGCCTGCTGGATTGCATCACGTGTAACTTCGCCGTCACCAATTTTTTCCACTGCGTTGGCAATCAGATACACACAGTCATAAGCACATGCCGGATGGATGGTTGGCGCGAATCCGGCCTCCTCCTCAAACCACTTTGCCCAGCTGGAAAGCTCTTCATCATTTTCATCAAAGAAGAAAGGAGAGGTTACAATCAGGTTATCCGGAGTGGTCAGCTGGCTGATCAGCTGCTCGGAGGTACCAGGCCCTAAAGCAACGTGCTGGATATCCCATCCCGCCGCATCTGCCTGGTTGAAGATAGCTGCCACGGAGTCGCCCTGGTCCATGACCACCAGGCAGTCCGGGTCAATGGATCTCATCTTTGTAATCAGGGAGCTGAAATCCTTTTCGCCTGTGGCGTATTTCTCAACCGTCACATCCAGGCCTTCCTTCTCAGCCTGGACCATGAAGTTGTCATAACAGGAAAGGCCCCAGTCACTGTCCACACGGATAACGGCTATTTTCTGTGCGCCCAGATATTTTTTAAGTATGTACTTTGCAAGGTAAGGAGCTTCCACGTCCTGACGGCCCATGATACTGAAGCAGTATTTGCTCATGTTGGCATAATCAGGTGCGGATGCGGTAGGGCTTAACTGTACGATTCCATAACGGTCCACAATCTCAGCATTGGCCTTGCAGGCGCCGGAGGTAAAGTCACCCAGGATAGCCAGGACACTTTCATCTTCAGCAAAGTTGGTTGCCATGTTGGAAGATACCACTGCATCGCCCTGTGTATCCTTAATCTCAATCTCAAACTTATGTCCGTTAATGCCGCCCTTTTCATTGATTTCATCAATTGCCTTCTGGAATCCTATCTGGAACCCTTTTCCGTACTCAGCATAATTGCCGGTAAGAGGCGCCAGACCTCCCAGCTTAATCACTGATTTATCTCCCGGGGCTGCTTCTGTCTTGGTCCCGCCTGAACATCCTGTCAGTAATCCTGCCGCCATTGCAGCTGAAAGTGCCAGCGCTGCCATTGTCTTAAACCTTTTCATAAGAAAACTCCTCCTTGTATCTCTCCTGGTTATTTGTGGAAACAAAGCTTACATGTAGCGCAGCCCTTAGCCAGTGTGTCGGTCAGTTCCAGTGTCAGTCCCATGGCCTCTGCAATCCCGCGGTCCCCGTCCATGGCAATGTCGCAAAGCTTAGCGCATGTCTCATCATCAAAGCCCAGCTTCTTCCATGCATTTAACAGTGCGCAGTAGTGGAAATCAACAGGAACCTCTGACTCTGTCACTTCATGTACTTCCTGCTCAAATGTCTTTCTTCCCAGTTCATTTAAGAATACCTCAGCGAAATCCCTGCAGTCATCCGGATTGGAACAGGCAGCCTTAAAGTTTGCACCGTGGATGTTTCCGCATCTCTTGATGGCTCTTCTGAATGCCGGCTCCGGATCAATGCCGTCCTTTTTCAGTTCATCATAGATAAGGCCCATCCAGGTTGCCCTGTGCTCAATTGCCGCCCTGTTAATATTTGCCTGCTCGTCGTTTGTAAGTGTTGCTACATTCTTGATTTCTCCCATGATATCTCTTATCTCCTTTCATTATATACAGCTTTATCTTCTGTGATTTGCTGTATCTCACAAAACTAATCATATCAGTTTTTATATAAATGTCAAGCATTTTTAGTTAATATTTCTATGATTTTTTAACTAAATCCAATAAAAACATATATATTGCCCACCATTTTGCAGAATCACCCTGAAATCTAATATGACTATTTACTTTTTTGACAAGGGGGGATTATAATGGATTTTAAGGCTTTTTTATTTATTTTGTTTGGTATTGATTTTGCTTCCAATATATTCTATACTGATTGCATAAACATGATAGTATGACATTCCCCAAGAAAGGATATATCTAATATGATTAGCCAGGAAATGAACCTGAAAGAACAGATACATCACCATCTGTTTTCTGATATAGTCAACGGTGTCTACACGCCAGGAAGCATTCTTCACGAAAAAAACCTGATGGAAAAATACGGCGTCAGCCGCGCCCCTATCCGTGAAGCCCTGATACAGCTATGCAGTGAGGGCGTACTGCGCAACCTTCCCAAGCGCGGTTATGAGGTAACTGAAATCAGTGCGGAAGAGATACAGAACATCATACGCTACCGCATTTCCCTTGAGTGCGGCTTCATGCAGCAGTACGGCGGCTATATAGACGATGCCCTTATAGAAAAGCTGGAACAGCACAACCTGAACCACCAGCAGCGCCAGGGCGAGGGCCTGACTGCCCTGGAACACTGGCAGGACAACATTTACTTCCACCTGCTTTTATTCTCCAATTACCGGAATGACTATGCCTACAAAAGACTCCAGGAATCCATGGCCACCCAGACACGCTTCTATGCACAGAAGCGCTCCCGCCAATGGCACTCCCCCATCTTCTACGATGCGGACGGGCTCCATGTGGCAATCGTGGATTACCTGAAGCAGAAAAATTATAGTATGGCGTCTAATATCCTGAAGGCGGATATTGAAGATAGTACGACGATGTGAAAAAAAGAAGGGGTTTAAGGGGCGGGAGGTGCATCCGTCCGTGAGCGGAATGGGGATGGGGGGATGGATACGGCTGCGGGGCTAGTGGCTCTAAGGCTGAGGAAAACAGCGCTGGACAAGAGGCTGGCTGCCAAACTCGCGCCTTGAATATTACCAACTATCTTGGTATTGTGCTCAGACAAAGGCGCCAGCCTCTTAGCGCCGCTTTCCTCAGCCTAAGACCCACACGCCCCTGTAGATGCATCCATACCCCCCATCCCCATTCCACTCACCCACTACATATTAATGTCTCCTCACCGCTTAAATGAAAAAGAATATATATTTCCTAGGGCGTGTTTGAAAGTTGCTTTCCGTCAGCTGTGCGTCACACTTTGTGGGAGATTTGGCCCCGATGAAGGAGGCGTAGTGGGCTACGCTGACTGAATTGGGGCCAAATATGCCGCGAAGTGGGGCGTGCAGATGGCGGGAATAAATTTTCAAACACGCCCTAGCCCAGATATTGCCTTTTTATTCTCTCCTCAAATAAATGATTCAAGAGGCCTTTCCCCTCTCTTTAATTTATATTTTTCTTCTGTCATTCCCGGAATCCCCCAGTCCGCGAAGGGGGCCAGGGCGGGTCTTATCTTGAGGTGGGCGTGCGCAGCCGGGGGATTCATTCGGGCGGCGGGCCATAGGACGCATAGTGGAGGAGGCCGCAGCTTCTTAGGTTCTGGCAACAAAAAAGACGGAGGTGGATTCTGGCATCAAAGCCAGAATCCAAGGTGCTCTGAACGTAGAAAGTCCTTCAGGATTTCTACGTGAATAGCACCGATCCTCCGTCTTTTTTGTTGTCAGGGCCTTAGAAGCTGCCCCTCCGGAACTTAGCGTCCTATGGCCCGCCGCCCGAATGAATCCCCCGGCTGCGGCTGCCGCACCTCAAGATAAGGCCCGCCCTGGCCCGCTTCGTGGACGCCGCCCACACTGCCAAACCGCATCCGCCAAACCTCCATCCATCACACTAACGTCCCCAATATACTCCTCCCAATGGTCCCCTCCGGCATCTTCACGCCAAAATTCTCCGCAATGGTAGCCCCAACAGCTGCGAATGTATCTGTCTCCTCCAGCCTGCCTGCTCCCTCAAACTTCTTTGAGTAAATCAGAAGGGGAACCTGTTCCCTGGTGTGGTCCGTGCCTGAGTAGGTGGGGTCGTTGCCATGATCGGCCGTAATCATCAGAAGGTCATCCTCCCTCAAATCAGCCAGGGCCTCCCCCAGCTTCACATCAAACATCTCAACTTCCCTGGCATATCCTTCCGGATTCCTGCGGTGTCCCCATAAAGCATCAAAGTCCACCAGGTTCACAAAACAAAGGCCTTCAAACTCCTCATCCCTTATGATATCCACGGTCTGTTCCATGCCATGGACAGAACTTTTGGACTTATATGCCTTGGTAATGCCTTCGCCGTCAAAGATATCCCTTATCTTGCCAACGGAAATGACCTCATATCCATTTTCCTTCAGCGCGTCCAATGCCGTCTTCCCGGTCGGCTTAAGGGCATAGTCGTGGCGGTTGCTGGTGCGTTTGAATTCGCCCTTTTTCTTCCCCACATAAGGCCTGGCGATAATACGTCCCACCCTCCACTCATCCTTCATGGTCAGTTCCCTTGCAATCTCACAGCAGCGGTACAGCTCATCCAGGCCAAAGGTCTCCTCATTGCCGCATATCTGCAGTACGGAGTCCGCGGACGTATAAACAATCATATGACCGGTGGCAATCTCCTCCTCAGCCAGTTCATCCAGTATCTCGGTTCCGCTGGAACTCTTATTGCCGATTACCTTGTGTCCCGTGCGCTTCTCCAGTTCCTCAATCAGCTCCCGCGGGAATCCGGTTTCCGTAAATGTCACAAAGGGCTTCACGGTCTTAATCCCCATCAGTTCCCAATGCCCTGTCATGGTATCCTTGCCGCAGCTCTCCTCGTTCATGACAGTATAATATCCGGCTGGCTGTGAAACAGGCCCCACCCCCTTTAACGGGTGCAGGTTGGCAAGCCCCAGGCGCTGTAGATTAGGAATCTCCCAATGGTCCACGCTGTCAGCGATATGTCCCATGGTATCCGCTCCCTGGTCACCGTAATCCTTTGCATCCTTACCATTGCCGGCTCCGAATGAATCCACCACAATCACAAATACACGTTTGAATTTTTCCATCCTGTCTTAATCCTCCATCATGGCAGCTGCCTTAAGCGCAACTTCCATCATATTGCCAAATGCCTCCTGACGCTCCTTTGCGCTTGTCTTTTCCCCGGTCACCATGGAATCTGAAATGGTAAGCAGGCAGGCAGCCTTCTTTCCCAGTACTCTGGCATTGTGGAACAGTGCAAAGCTCTCCATCTCCACACATTCACAGCCATGCTTTTCATAAATTTCCCTAAAGCCATCCATTCCAGGCTCACTGTAGAAAACATCGCTGGAGTGAATCTTTGCAGGCTTTACCTCAATCCCGCATTCCTTTCCGGCTTCCATTATCACCTTGTTAAGGTCTGAATCCGGATATTTGACATCTGCCGCATCGCCGTTCTGGGTCTTCCCAAAGCTGGACTCGCTCCAGCATTCCTCTGCCAGGACAACATCATACAGTTTAAGCCTTTCCGTATATGCGCCCGCGGAACCGATACGGATGATCCGCTCCACCCCATACTGTGTGAACAGCTCATAGGAATAGATACCGATACTTGGCATACCCATTCCGCTGGCCATGACAGTAACCTCTTTGCCCTGGTATTTACCTGTAAATGCATAAATGTTGCGCACCTGATTCACTAACTTCACATCGGTCAGCCAGTTCTTGGCAATGAATTCCGCCCTCAGCGGATCTCCCGGCATCAATACGGTTTTTGCGATTTCCCCTGGTGCAGCGCTGTTGTGTGGTGTTCCCATAATATAAACCTCCTCTTTCTATTGCAATTCATCTGTTTTTATTTTAAACTCAATGTAAAGAATAAAAAATGCCAAATGTCACTTTTTTTCAATTATATCACTTTTTTATTGAGGAATCCATCATGACCTGGGAACGCATACTAAAAAACTGCAGGAAGTATGACTGCTATCCGACCATTGAGACATTCTTTTCCACCTGCCCGCCCTTAATCCGAAACTATCTGACCCTCCAGACCATTCCGGCGGGCCAGCTTCTCATCCAGGCCGGCGCTCCCTGCGGCACGGTCTATATCCTTGTGTCTGGCAGGCTTCAGGCCATTGAGGAAAAGGCAGGCGAGATTCCCTATAGTTTCTTTGACCTGTCACCCTTTGATATTGTGGGTGACTATGAACTCTTTTCAGAAGATGCGGAAAGCTATGTGACGGTGCGGGCCTGGGAACCCTCTGCCTGCCTTACCATTCCCCCCGGTTTCTACCTCCAGTGGCTCAGTACGGACAGCACCGCCCTTTTCTTCCGCACCAGGCTATTGATGAAAAAGCTGTCCCTGCAGCTGAATTCCAGCCGCCGTTACCTATTGATGTCCTATGGACAGCGGTGCATGTACGTCATCAGCCAGGAAGCCGGCAAGGTCACCCCAGTAAACGGAATCTGCAGCCTCAAACTGAACCGCGAGTTCCTGGCTGCCAAAACCGGCTGCTCCCTTCGTACCGTCCACCGTATTCTCAAGGATATGGAACAGAATCACATGCTGGCCCTGTGCGGCGGCAAACTCCTGCTGACCACAAGGCAGCTGGAGGATATGGCCCATGGACTGGAACCGTATTCCTAGTTTCATCCCAAAGCCTGTTTCCTATTCACCAACCACAGCCCCGATGAAATCCAGCACTTGATTAATATTTTCCTCTGTCTCAAAAAACACGGAGGAGTGGATGGCTCCCGGAAGGATCTGAAGCTTCACCCGTTCCTCCCCGCAGACCCGGTTTGCCTTCATGGCAAACCGGACAGACTGCTGCATGGGCAGTATCTGGTCCCCGCTTCCATGCTGGATGAATAAAGGCGGCATATTCCTATGAATATGATGGATAGGGCTGGCAATCCTTACCACCTCTTCCCCGCTTCCCGGATTTGCACCCAGGAACAGGGCGCAGACCCCATTCTCCTGATTATGGAACGGGAAAGCGCTGTCCTCCATCACCGGAAACGCAGGTTCGTACTCACGCTCATTCCAATCCGTGTCATACGGTCCAAGAAAACGCCCTATGATACTATTTGTTTCCAGTTCCTCGTCAGCCGTCAGAAAGTCAGTCTGGGGATACCAGGCCACCCCGGCTGCCAGGCCCGCGTCCATTTCCCTGTACGGGTCCGCTTCGCTGTCAAAATACCTGTCCTGTGCACACAGACATCCCATCAGCGTCATATATCCTCCTGCGCTTCCGCCCCATGCGGCCAGCCGGTCCGGGCAGATGTCCCATTCCTTTGCATTGGCCTTTATGAAACGCACAGCCCTCTTAATATCCCTGACCGGTTCCGGAAAACCGGATTCGCCTGCAAGCCTGTAATTCAGCCCAATCACTGCAAATCCCCGATTCAGCCCTGCAAGCATTGGCTCTATCATCTCCTTCTGGCGTTTATCGCAGGCCACATACCCGCCGCCGTGGATACTGATGATGGCCGGGAACGGCCCCTGTCCCCCAGGCAGGAATACATCCAGCTTCTGAGACGGTGAATCCTGCCCGTACGCCACATCAAAATACCCCTTTCTTCCTTCCACTGAAATCATGGGTCCATTCTTTCTCCACAATCTTACGCTCATTTATGATCCTCCCTTAAATAACAGCTTTTTTTCATTCTCAAAATAATAAATACAACCAGCAGCACTGCCGCGAACACCATAAGGATGTTGCTGTAAAGCCCTGCATTTCCTTTTACCAGTGAAGGACCGCCAGCCAGTTCCCTGGCAGACATCATCCTGCCTGTAAGTGTAATCAGGAGCGAGGGGCCGATACTGGTCATCAGGTTAAAGAACCCGATTCCCACCCCCACCTGTTCCGGCGCCAGCGTGGAAATTACGATTTCCATAAATGGCGCGTATACCAGTGCAAAACCGCCTGCAAACAGACATGCGCAGGTCCCCAGAACCAACATCCCCCTGTCCGTGCCCAATGCCCCGAAGGCAAGGGCAGCCATTACCAGGACCAGGGCCCCGCATAAGGTACGAAAGCTTTTAAACCGTGTTACAATCCTGCCGCTGTTCATTGCTATGGCTGCTGCAAATACATAGCTTGGCAGCAGAATCAGGGATACCTTATCCAGCGTGACCATATATACTCCCTGGGCCATGAAGGGGAACAGGAATGAAAATGAATTCTGTATTCCAAATGTCAGGGCCACCAGCAGGATAGCCGTCACATAATTCCTGTTCCTGAAAAAATCCATATGGATGAATGCCCGCCCGCTCTTGGAGATATAGATAAAAAACACCGCCAGCACCACCATTGACAGAAGCAGATATCCCGTGCTGCCCATATTAAAATACATGGATATGAGGAATGTGAATCCCACCAGCAGCATCAGCCCCACAATATCCAGCCTGCCCTCCTGATTCAGCCTTTCATCCGGCACATACCTGCATATGGACGGAAGGGCTGCCAGTGAGACCAGCGGAATCAGGAACGCATACCTCCACCCGATGTACGTTGCAAAAAAACCTCCCAGCAGGATACCGGATGCCTGTGAAATGGACACGCAGGCAGTATTGAACCCATAATATCTGGCATGCTCCCGCTCCCCTATGTACCTGCTCACCAGGATAATCATCAGCCCGGAACCGCAGGTCCCTCCCGTAATCATCAGGGCGGACGCTGCCAACAGCATGTAAAAACTCCTTCCCGCTGCCAGAAATCCCATAACTGCCCCCACATCCATCAGGCACACCCCAAATAACATCAGCCTGCGGATGCTCAGGTAATCCGACAGGGTGGAGTAGGCAACCGATGCAACCCCCATCATCAGCATGACCGTCATGCTGAGAAGACTTACCGTGGTAGGGCTGATTCCAAAATCCACTGTCAGCTGCGGGGAGATGATGTTGATGACGCTAATCATGGTGGCGCTTGAAATAAACACCAGCATAATCATGGGAATCACCCGTTTGACATTGTTTTCATAGTCCATTTACTATACCTCCTATTAAATTTTTGTTTATGTAGTATACTTAATTGTATAAAATATACTTCTATCATCAATATTTGTCAACTATATATCAGCCTCCCTCATTATTTTCATCAGAACAAACAAAAAAAGCCCATGTTTTTTGGGCTTTTTTCCTATAATACTAATGATACCAGTTCAGCAGCAAATCCACTTCCTCATAGGGGATGAAATGCTTTGTAAATACCAGCATTTCACCCTTCTGGTTATATATTTCCTCAAAAATCATCAGAAACAGGCGGTCCGGGCGGTAAAATTCCTCCTCTTCAATGCTCTGTCCCTGCGCGGTTACCTTCATCTCCATCCTCACCCGGTGGAAATGCTCATAGATATCTAATTCCAGGAACCTCCGGACCTGTTCCTCTTTGTTTAAATCCAATTCATAACCATCCAGCACATCCCCCAGGATTGCGGAATAAGAATAACCTACCATCAATCCCTGGAACCGGTACCTGCGCCTGGCCTCCAGTGAAACCGACCCTTTCCGCTTAAAGATATGTTGTATATATTCATTGGCCGGCCTTAATTCCATGGAAAAATCCATCTGGTCCGGCTGATGCTTCACTACTTTCCTTACCGGACTGCCCGGCTTCTCCATACCTATCTCAGCCTTCGCGGTCTGTTTCCTGACATAATTGCCCATGCCATGCCTGGCTTCAATGATACCATCCTCTTTTAACAGGTTCAGGGATTTCCGAAGGGTCATCCTGCTCACATTCATCTGCAGCGCCAGCTCTTCCTCAGGCGGCAGTTTGCTTTCCTCCGGATAAAGCCCCTGCTGTATCAGTCCTAATATCTCATTATATGTAATTACAAATTTGGGAAATGCTTTCTTTTCACCTGACACCTGTCCGCCTCCTTTTATCGCCGGCTGCCGCTATCTCATAACCAGGATTCAAAAGGGTACTTGAAAATTCCAAGCACCCTGTGTATAATTAACATAGAAGTAATCAAAAGACTTTCCGCGTCTGATGATTGCGCTTCGGATATGGCGTAATTTTCAGTTACAGGCTATCCTCTGCGTGCTGGTAGAGGATAGCTATTTTCTATTCTGATGATTATCTATGTAAGCCAATGCTGCAAATATAACCAGCACCAATGTCAACACCTCAAGTGTATCCATATTACATTTCCTCCCGGATTTATTTCCGAAGGAAACCACCAGACTATCCTCTATCCCCTATTTAATTATACAACCCTATTTTAACACTTATATCATGGTATGAATAGGGCTGAGCTAAAAACATAAGCCCAGCCCTTTTTAACATGAAACTTTACCGCTGCCTGTCAGCCATCCGCTGCAATACCTTATTTCTCCTTTGCCGCAACCATCTTCTTGATATCAGCAATGAAATCCTCAAGTCCGGCAGCGCCTAAATCTCCCTTATCCCGGCTTCTGACCGTGATGGCGCCCTCTGCCGCTTCCTTCTCACCCAGCACCAGCATATAAGGAACCTTTTCAAGCTGGGCCTGGCGGATTTTATATCCAACCTTCTCATCCTTGTGGTCTAACTCGGTACGGATACCGGCTGCCTTCAGCTTCTCATATACGCCTGCTGCATACTCCATGGACTTTTCAGAAACAGGAATGACCTTAACCTGTACAGGAGCCAGCCATACCGGGAACTTACCTGCAAAATGCTCAATCAGGATACCGATAAAGCGCTCGATGGAGCCAAAGCATACGCGGTGAATCATAATCGGACGCTTCTTGGAACCGTCCTCCGCCGTATACTCCAGATTGAACCTCTGAGGCATCTGGAAATCCAGCTGGATAGTGCCGCACTGCCATGTCCTGCCCAGGGAATCCCTCAGGTGGAAGTCAATCTTAGGGCCGTAGAACGCGCCGTCGCCTTCGTTGACAATATACTCAAGGCCCATATCCTCCAGCGCCTTTTTAAGGCCGTTTGTAGCCATCTCCCAATCCTCGTCAGATCCCATGGAATCCTCTGGCCTTGTGGACAGTTCCACAAAATATTCGAATCCAAACTGTGTATACACTTCATTAATCAGCCTGGTAACACCCTTGATTTCATCCTCAATCTGGTCATCCCTCATAAAGATATGGGCATCGTCCTGGGTAAAGCAGCGCACACGCATCAGTCCATGAAGCTGGCCACTCTTCTCATGACGGTGGACCAGGCCCAGTTCGCCTACGCGCAGGGGCAGGTCGCGGTAAGAGTGGGGCTGGTTCTTATACACCAGCATGCCGCCCGGACAGTTCATGGGCTTAACCGCATAATCCTCCTCATCAATGACGGTTGTGTACATATTATCCTTGTAATGATCCCAGTGGCCGGAATTCTCCCACAGCTTACGGCTCAGGATAATGGGGGTGGAAACCTCCTGGTATCCTTCCCTCAGATGGATCTCACGCCAGTAGTCAATCAGTGTATTCTTAAGAGTCATACCCTTTGGCAGGAAAAAGGGGAAACCTGGTCCTTCCTCAGCAAACATGAACAGGCCCAGTTCCTTACCCAGCTTCCTGTGGTCGCGCTTTTTAGCCTCTTCCATCATGGTAAGATAATTCTCTAAATCCGTCTTATTGGCAAATGCAGTACCGTAAATCCTGGTAAGCATCTTATTCTTCTCGCTTCCTCTCCAGTAAGCGCCTGCAATACTGGTAAGCTTAAATGCCTTTACACCCTTTGTATACATGATATGGGGTCCTGCGCACAGGTCCACAAACTCGCCCTGCTGGTAGAAGCTGATGGTCTCCTCGTCAGGCAGGTCTTCAATCAGCTCCACCTTATACGGCTCGGCCTTTTCCTCCATGAACCTGACCGCCTCATCCCTTGGCAGCACAAATGGCTTAACCGGAAGATTTTCCTTTACAATCTTTGTCATCTCAGCTTCCAGCTTCTCCAAATCCTCAGGGGTGAATCCGCCCTCCCTGTCAAAATCATAGTAAAACCCGTCGTCAATGGCTGGTCCGATTGCCAGCTTTGTCTCCGGATACAGCCTCTTCACTGCCTGTGCCAGCACGTGGGATGCTGTGTGGCGGATGGCCCTTAACTCATCCTCTGCTTCCTGTACGCTTCCGTCCGGTAAAATAATCTTCATACTATTACTCCTTTCATCCTCTTTAGGAACTAATCCCGGCATCCTTCATGATTATCATTTTTTCACTCAGTATATGTCCATCCGCCGGATTGGGTAAATAAAAACCCCTGGACATATTCCTATGTCCAAGGGTGCATATACACGGTTCCACCTTGATTTTCACTCATTGGTCCCTTAACGCGGGATACGGTGTCATTTCCTCCCGGGAATCCTTAACATACATTGGGTTCCTGCCACTGTCATCCATAAGGAATCAGCGGCTGGGTATCCTTGACACGGCTCAGGACCGGTCTTCATCAATATTCGGTATACAACCCTTCCACCAAAGGGGCTGCTCTCTGGATACTTCCCATTGACTACTGATTCCTTCAACGCCATTAACTGCATTTCTGCTAGTTTTGATTATAGCATTTGGCCATGATTTGTCAAGGCTTATAATGATGCTCCGTTATAAAAAATGCTGCTCCGGCACAAGATGGCATTACTCCGTTACAACCGGATAACCGCCGCCAAGCCATCCGGCCCCGCCTTCCTTGCCCATGCCGCCCGAAAGTGAGTATGCCTCATATCCAAGAAGGCGCAGGATTGCTGTTGTCTGTGAAGATGTCTGGCCTGTGTAGCAATACACAACCACTGGTTTATCCATTGGGATCTGGCTAAACTGTTCCTGCATTCCTTTAGCAAACGGGATATTTATTGCGCCTGCAATATGTCCCTTTGCATAATCCTCTGCCTGACGTATGGACAGGATGGTGTAATCCTCACTCTCCGCGTCCACTAATTCCATCAGGGCCTCCGGCTTAAAGTTAAAGGATGCAATGGCATTACTGGATGCTTCCTTGTAATAGTCAGCAATTGCTGCTGCAATAGCAGGATCCACCTCATATGTATCTTGCGGAATGGCCGTTTCCTCAGTATCAATATAAGCCTCATATCCTTCTGTCTGGGAAATGCCGTTATTCCAGCCGCTCTGGATATTGGTGGCATATTTGCCCGCCACATTAAGCAGCGCCACGGTCTGGGAAGATGTCTGTCCTGTATAGCAGTTCACATAGACAGGCGTATCATCCGGTATCCTATCCAGCGCCTCTGCAACCTCAGGTCCGTAAGGAATATTTACAGCGCCCTTTAAATGACCCTGTGCGTAATCCTCCGCCCTCCTGATATCAATAATGAACATATCCTCGCCTGCGTCTATTTTTTTAAACAGGTCCGGCACAACAATCATGTGCTTATCATCAGGAAACGCTGCAAAGTATGCCATGGCGGCTTCCTTTACCGTTTCCTCATTTGCCGGTCCAGCCATGGTTTCCTGGGCAGCTGTCCCTGTCTCCTTAGAAGTCTCGGCAGGAGCCTCGGCAGAAGTCTCAGCAGGAGCCTCTGTAGCTGCCGGGGCAGCCGTGGCTGTCTCGGTCACAGTCTTTGTGGCACATGCGCTTAAAGATACAGCCAGCATGGTGCATAGCAAAACAGGTATGTATTTTCTCATAATAATCCCTTTCTACAATATTACTACTTCCGTCATTCTGTCATCCGTCATTCTGTGATTCCGTCATTCTGTCTGTTTCTATGATGCATTCTTCTTGACAGGCGCTGCTCCTCCCGCCGGCATCTCCACAGGATTATCACTGTTGGAGGACCACTCCAGGTAAGCTCCGTCATACACGCGGATATTGCGGTATCCAGCCTCATAAAGCTGGACAAATACAGGGGCCGCCCTCATGGAAGTCTGACAGTATACAATAATCTCATCTTCCGGATTAATCTTATCCTCCAGATAATTGATTCTGGTAATCTGTGTTGTCTTAAAGGTTCCGTCTGAGAAGAAATTCGTCTCATAAGGTATTATCACAGAACCGGGAACCTTTCCTTTTTCAGCAAATTCCTCCAATGTACGCACATCCAACAGTATCACATGGGAATCCGGCTTCTCAACCTGCTTTCTGACATCATCCATCTTGGCCAGCCAGTTCCGTGTGGGTTCCTTAGCCGTAAACACAGCCGGTTTTGGTTCCGGTACATCCGTATTCAGTGCAATCCCTGATTTCTGGATTGCATCAAATCCTCCGTCAATCACCTTGACATTCTGGTGTCCATACATGAATAAAGACCACAACAGACGGGACGCGCCCATCTTGTTGGCGTCATAAGCAAGTACGAGAGTATCATTGCCAATGCCGCTGCCGCCCATCACCTTTTCAATCTTCTTTTTACTGGTGAGCATATTCTTCACCGGGACATTGATGACAATCTCCTCAGTGGGGATATTCACTGCCCCGTCCACATGCCCGGCAGCATACTCCTCCGCCGTACGCGTGTCTACGATTACCACCTTTTCCTGCCCCGTATAGGAAGACAGTTCCTCTGTGGGCAGTATCAGTGATTCACCCAGTACGAATGTGTGGGAACTGCAGCCCGTAATCATGGCCGCCAGCACTGCCAAGAAGGAAAAGATTGTTAATTTTTTAGCAATCAAGCCCATAAAATCCTCCATCACTAAGCGGATAGTTTCTAGTTATATTTGTAGTTAGCATTCCATCTGAAGAACAAAATAAGGGCCTCAATCTTATTTCGCACAGATTTCATTTATCATTATACCTGATATTTGTAAAAATGCGGCATAAGATTTTGTTATATTGCATTATTTAATTGGATAGTAGCTTCTTTCCGTGCGAATCTTATGGTAAAATAATAACAATGTTAGGGGGATAAATCCCATCGCCGAAGGGAGCTGCATATGGAGAGAAAGCACGGCTTACACAACTGGTTCATCCTGCCAGTTATCATTTACATCATTATTTACGCACTGTATTCCGCTTCCTTCCTGACCCGTTTTCCCTTTGTCCACTCCGATGAAGCGTGGCTGGCAGGACTCAGCCGGGATATGCAGGCAGTAGGAAGCTTTGGCGTGACCGAACAATTCTTTGATTTAAAACCCCGGGTTCCCCACGCCCTTAAGCTTCTGTTCCATGCCCTCCAAATGGGATATATTCATGTGTTTGGATACAATATCCTGTCAGTAAGGCTTTTATCCCTCACATCCGGCCTTATCTGCCTTATCCTTCTTTATTACATTGGAAAGGAACTGGGCGGCAGATGGATGGGCTTTGGTCTGATGATCCTGGTCAGTCTGGATGTCCCATTTATCTATGCCTCTCATTTTGGGCGCCAGGAAATCATCCTGTGTATCAGCCTGCTGTCCTGTATCCTGATTCTGATCCGGTGCCAGGGATGCCCCTCAACCAGGCAGGCCCTGTATCTGGCATCCATAACCGGACTGTCTGTGGGCATCCATCCCAACAGCTTCCTGTGCGCATCCATCTGCGGATCTGTCATGGCTGCCTGCGGATTCAATATGACTGCCCGCCATTGGCACAAACAAATTCTCTCTCTGGCCATCTATACCGCTGTCACCGGAGCCTTAGCCTCCATCTTCGTGGGAATCAGCTTTTTGTTTGATGCCGCCTTCATCCCTGACTATTTCCGCTATGGGGAACAGGAATTTGAACTTGGACAGACAGCATCCAGCCGTCTTATACAGTTCCTGTACTATTTTAAAAGCATATACGCACAGGAAAGCGGCACCTATTACATTCCGGACCAGCGTCTGGAACTCATCCTCATACCTGTCCTGATGGTGCTCTTCCTCCTGATATGGCTGTTCCTAAAAAATGTCCGCGAAGACCAGGTATCCGTCTGGCGGAGCCATACCCTGGTACTTCTGTCCTCCATGACCGGGCTTTCCCTGGGCATGGTCATAGTAGGCAGGTATAACCAGACCTCGGTTATCTTTTTCCTGCTGCTGGGATGGATATCCATGTTCCAGCTGATGCTCCTGGCCGGACAGGCAGGACGTTCCCTGACTATTGGCCTGACCTTCATCCTGTTGGTATTAAACAGCCGTGTCCAGATAACCCCCTTCCTCCACAGTCCTTCCTATACCCATTATCTGGAACAGCTGGGTCAGCTGGTTCCAAAGGATTCCAAGGTCCTGGCCAACCTGAACACCGGGTTTTATTTTGACCAGGGAATGCTGCTGGATTACAGGAACCTCCCCTATCTGGAACAGGGATACAGCCTGGATGACTATATCCGGAATAACAAAATCCAGTACATCCTCATGACAGATGAACTGGACTACATCTATGAAAACCGCCCTTATTACAATGTGATTTACGGAAATTCTTCCTTTATCCAGGATCTGGGTGCCTACTGTGCATCAGACTGTATCCTGGCAGGCACGTTTGAGAATCCCCTGTACGGCCCCAGAATCATTTCCCTGATTGGCAATCCACAATACGGGACCGTCAGCGTATATAAGGTCATGCAAGACAACCTTCCATCTGTTCCCTGACCTCTGCTGAAAACCCATCCCCACCCTGGTCATACATGCCCGAGAACCTGCCGCTCTCCTTTGACAGCACCCGGATGGATGTGCCAAGACACAGCGCTTCCTCAATATCATGGGTCACCATAACTACGGTGGCCCCTGTCTGTTCCACCATTTCCTTTATACTTTTATACAATCCATGTTTCGTCATATAATCCAGACTGGAAAATGGCTCATCCATAAGCAGCACCCCCGGCCTCAGGCACAAGGCCCTGGCCAGAGCCCCTCTCTGCTTCATCCCACCGGAAAGCTGGTGCGGATAACTGTCCATACATCCTTCCAGACCAGCCATCCTTAAATACGCAAGGGCATATGCCCCATAATCATCTCCTTCCACCCGTATCTTTGCCTTCTTTAACGCGTAAATCATGTTTCCTTTCAGGGTGAACCATGGAAACAGCTGGTTAAAGTCCTGAAAAACCATCATCATATTCCTGGACGGCCGTATCACCCTCTGACCATCCAGAAGTATGTCCCCCTTATCCGGTGCAGCAAAACCTCCCAACATTCTTAGCAGCGTACTTTTCCCGCACCCGCTCTGTCCCAGTATCATATAAAAATCACGGTCCTGCACAACAAAACTCAAATCTTCAATCACCCTCTGCCTTTTCCCCGCCACATCAAATGATTTATAAAGATTCCTGACTTCCAGCATATTTCCCACGCTCCTCTTAAACTGCCTTCATTCCCCATTTTTCCAGGGTATGTTTTTCAATAGATGCAAACAGCACGTCCTCCACCAGCATGCCAATCAGGATTACCAGGATAATGCCGGCAAACAATCCAGCCGTATTCATGAATGTCCGCTGGGTCAGGATATACCAGCCAATCCCTCCCTTGGCTCCAACGGCCCCAAAGACCATTTCCGCACTGATGAACGCCCTCCAGCCCCTGGCCCAGCCAATCTTCAGCCCCGATACAAGATATGCCAGCGATGCCCTAAGCCGTATCTCCAGTGTAATTGCTGCCGGGGACATGGACAGGCTCTTTCCGATATCTTCATAGATGGCAGGCATGGACTTAAAGCCGCTTATAAGGTTTACCAATACAGGCCACAATGCGGAATGGACAACAATAGCAGCCACAGCGCCGCTTCCTGTCCCAAACCACATGATGATGAGCGGAAGCAGGGCCAGGCCGGGAAGCGGATGAGCCAGGGCTGTCAGCGTATCAATCAGGCTTTCGAACACCTTAGACCAGGTGGAAAGAAGGGCCAGAGCCACAGCCAGCCCTCCGCTTATGGCCAGGGACACCCCAATCATACCCACCGAATAAAGGCTCTGCCATATCAGGTCCCCGTGGACCACGCCGTCATAGATTGTCATGACCACCTCTTCCACCGAAGGAAACAACAGGGACGATACATGCAGCAGCTTTACACTCCCCTCCCAAAGGACCAGGAACAGAAGGATCCATCCCAGGCGTTCCATCCATTTCATTCTCATATGCATTTTAAAACTCCTTTACCAGGGATGTTTAATCCCGCAGATTTCATCATACCGTCAATCATTCATATACCACATTGTCAAACACCAGCTGATCCACTGGCCTGTCCATTTTAAGGAAGCCCATCTCATGCATCCGCCTGCTAAACTCCCCAATCCCATCCAGTTCAGTTGAATAAATGGTTCCGTTGTATCCCATCTGCGCCTCTAACTCTGCCTCCGTGATTCCATACACAGGAGCCAGCAGGCGGACCGCCTCCTCACGGTTTTCATTGATATAATCCACTGATTCCCGGAGCGCTTCTTCAAACGCATCATAATACTCCCTGTGTTCCTCATAAAATTTTTCCATGGCCACGCAGGTAATAAAGGTAAATGGTCCTCCCATAATCTCTTCTCCTGTTGCCACCACGCTGGCGCCTCCCTCTGTCTCCTGGAAAATATAAGGAGGCGTGGACACATGGGCCGTTATTTCCGTACCTGAAAGCAGGGCATTGACAGAATCCGGGTGGCTCATGGACACCAGCTGATTATCCAGCGCATGTGCATCCCCAAGCTGTTCCTCTGCCAGCATACAGAGTAATACATGCTGGGTACAGGCAGGCGACAGGATGGCTATCCTGTCCTTATCCGTCACATCCTTAAGGGATTTCATATCCTCCCTGGAAGTCACCACCGCCACCTCGTTGGAACTAAGACCGGCTGCATAACGCCACTCCATTCCGTTGTCAATGCCTATCAGCACCGGCGCCACGCCCATGAAACCAAAATCAATCTCACCGCTTAGCATTCCTTCCCTGATACCTGTCGGGCCGCCGAACTGCTTCCAGTTAATCGTAACACCGGGCAGCTTTTCCTCCAGGAACCGTTTCTCCTTCATTATCTGAAGAGGCGCATAAGCAATCCCGTATTGTTCTGCGATACCGATGGTCTCCTGTCCTGATTTTGCACATCCTGTTCCCGCCATCATAACCCCTGTCAGGCATAACACGAATGCCATATATTGAAAATGTTTCCTTCTGTTATATCTGTCCAATGATGTCCTTCCTTTCAATATCAGATGACGGTTAAACTATGGGTAAAACCGCGTCACCATCTCTTCTCCCTGAACCGACCGCACGGAAATCCTGCGGTAAAAATCATCCACATATCCATCAATCCTGTCTTTTGTGCCGCAGATGACCGCATGGCCAAACCGGGCCGTGGCATTATTCACGACAGGAATCTCCTGGCTTTCCTTATAATTATATCCTGCATCCATGACATAAGGCAGGCTTAAAAGTTCCTCCAGCGGAGTTATGAACCCTATTTTTCCGGGATTACAGAACAATAACTGCACTGCCGCACATTTTTCCGAACCGTCCGCACGGTAGCCTTCCAGTGAACCTGTATCCACCGTTTTCCCCAGGGCGCTGTCTATTACCGCCCCCAGGATATCAAATCCGGATATCCAGGGAATGAACACATCCTCAAAGGCGCCTCCAATCCTGGATGCCAGCTCATTGACCTTGATTCCTTCCTTACCAATCAAAAGCTGGAGATAAAATGGCCCGTCCTTTAACCCAAATGCCTCTGCCACCCTGAAACTAATGTCTTTTATTTCCCCGTACATGTCCATATGTACCGATGGAAACCTATGACCTGTACAAACGCCTATATGGGTCTGGTCCGGATACAGCAGACGGTCTGTCACTGTCAGTATATAAAGGACCCTGTCCTTAATCCATCCGCTGACCGTCACCTCTTCACTGTCATAAAATTCCTCTGCCAGCGCTTCCTCACACCTTGAAAATGAAAGCGTGTCCTCAAGATGTCCCAGCAGCTGCCCCGGTTCCCACACCTTATAAATCCCCCTCTGTCCCTGGGAATCCAACGGTTTAATCACAAAAGGGGCCTTCATGTCCGACAGTTCCCTGGCCTTGGTATTGCCATCCACTATCCTATATCTGGCAGTGGGGATACCGGCCCTGGACAATATCTGTTTCATATGCTTTTTATTGGTCACCGACAATGCCTGTTCCACTGACAGCAGGGAAGGAAGCCCCAGTTCCTCACATATAACGGCAGCCGTATAGACCGGCTGGTCCGTCCCCATGGTCATGACCCCTGTCACCTTATATTCTCTGGCGGCCCGGATGCAGGCTGTCACATCAAACGTGCTGATTCTCTCATGGACACCGCATATGGCTGCCCCAGGAGGATTCTGCGTATAATCAGCAAGCACCGTATCCACCCCCATTGCCCTGGCCCGCTGCGCGCCATGGAGCTGGCAGTTAGATCCGCCCAGGACTAGAAGTTTTGGACTCTGTATTATTTCCTTTATACCGTACACCTCCCTTTTCTTTCCCCATCCGCCCAGATTCAATCCATAATACCAGATGATATTGCCATACAACCTTAGAAGGCTGGCAATGCTGTACCCGCTTTTACCATCGTGTCTTACTGACGGCTGATAAGGCAGGTTCTCTGCCCTCAGGTTCCTGCCCTTTTTTTTTGCACTCTTCAGGACGGCAGCCGACAGATAGAAAAAACCGTTTCCCATGACATCCGCCACCACCCACGCCTTCATGGCCCTCAGGCTGCTCACCTTAATTCCCCAAGGCGCCCCAATGATATAAGAAAACAACATATCCCGCATCCGGCTTCCCAGCCTTCGGTATGCAGGGCGTCTTTTCCCGCCATAATCCGCAATCCCATAGGCCAGGTCGCATCCGTCCATGACACAGCCGTACAGTTCTTTCAGCATATGCGGCGGCTGTTCCAAATCATCGTCAATGGTCCCATACACCCTGCATGGGCCTATATGCTCCAGGCCGCATAGGATAGCGGCCTGCTGTCCATAATTCCCATCCAGCACAACCAGCATTACTTCCGGCCTTAAACAATTTTCCTTCAGATACCTGGCAGTCTCCCCGTCATTGCTGTCATCTACCAGACATATCCTGATTTTAATATCCGGCAGGAAAACCTGATTCAGCTGGCAGACCAGTTTCTTTACCGATTCCCTGGATTTATAAACAGGGATAACTATCCCTAAATCATATGCCATCCTTCATGCCCATCCCTATTCAGTCAATCACAGGCCGCATGCCTTAAGTACCATGCCGGCCACAAATTCCATCTGTTCCCCAACCATCTGTCCGTGCACGGGCAGACGCAGAAGCGTTTCAAAACATTTTGAAGCTTCCATCAGATCATCCGCCCTATACCCCAGGCGCTGTCCCTGGGGAGACATATGAAGCGGAACATAATGGGTCTTGCTCTCAATCTCCCTATGAGCCAGAAAGTCCTTTACATAATCCCTTTGTGCCCCAGTTTCAAACCGCAGGTAAAAAATATGTCCATTTGGCTCTGCATATCCCGGAATCCCCATAAGTCTTGCAATTCCTTTTTCTTCCAATACACGCAGCCTGTCCCTGTATCCATCCACAATGGCCCTGCGCCTGGATGTCACATCCTCCAGCAGTTCCATCTGTGAAGCAAGGACAGCCGCCTGAAGCTCGCTCATGGCCGTACATGATCCCGGCATGTTCCATGTATACCGGTCCACCTCACCAGCCAGGTACATGGCCCGGTCCGTTCCGTGGAGACGGTACTGGCACGCCGTTCTGTAATCCTTCCTGCTCCTGGCAATAAGGATACCGCCTTCCCCGCATGTAATGTTCTTTGTATGGTGGAAACTCAAGGCGCCAAAATCCCCCATGCTCCCCAAAGGAAACCTGTGCGGCCCGTCCCCGTCCTGCCTGCCATTCCATAAACCGGTTCCATCCATCCCCATCCCAACATAAAATGCACCAATTCCCTGGGCCGCATCTTCAATCAGTGCAATCCCGGCCGCCCTTAAAGCTTCCTTCAGTTCCATCATGGGGCAGGATACACCCCCATAGTGGACCGCCACCACCGCCCTGGTCCGCGGCCCAATCCTTCCCAGCATATCCTCCACTGAGATATTCTGGGTATCCCCATCAATATCACATAGCACAGGCACCCCTCCATGCAGGAGCACTGCGTTGGCGGCTGAGGGAAAGTTATAGGAAGGAATAACCACCTCATCCCCTGGTTCCATATCCAGGCAGGCCACTGCCATTTCCAGGGCCGATGTACAGCTGGTAGTAAAAAGAGGTTCTGTGCCCGGAATATAATTTTTCCATTTTTTTACAATCATTTTCATAAAAAAACCATCTGTCTCCAATCCAGAATACAGACAGTCATTCACATATCTGCTTTCCGATTCCCCACGGCACCGTCCATAGAAAGAAACCCTCATGGCAATCCCCCTTCCGCATTATTAAAAAATATGATAAACTGTTAAAAACAGCCAGCCAGATTACCTGACGCACACCAAAGGAGGATTTCCATATGTACGAACTGGACTGCCTGGGCGATATGTGTCCCATCCCTATCATGAAACTAAAGCAATGTAAGCAGATTAAGGAAAAGGGCGGCCAGCTGAAGCTGGTTACCGACCACAGCTGTGTGGTGGAATCCATCTCCGGCTACTGCAAAAAACAAAAACTTCAGATTCACATTGAAGAACCCATGAACGGAATCTGGGAGCTGTACATAGAAAACCAGTAAAGCCTGTCAGCAGATACTTTTACTGACAATGGATATGAAATACTTTACAATCTCCTCCATGACCTGATTTTCCTTTGCATCATGGTTGCGGTAAATGGAATATACATCATAATTCAGGTCAAAATCCGTCACATGAATGATTTTAATCTGCTTCTGATACACTTCCTTTTTAATTGTTATGTAGGGAAGGAATGCAACCCCATGCCCTGCCATTACCGTACTTTTTACGGATTCCGTGGAATCCAGCTGGAACATGATTTTAAATTTCTCTATGGGATATCCCTGCTGGTCCAGATATTGGACAAGCATGCGGTAGGAACTGAACTGTTCGTTAAGCATGACCATGGGAATCCGTTTCAGCTTATCTATGGTGACCTTGTCTGGTATATGGAACCCATTGCTGGCAACCAGACATATTTTATCGCTGAAGGCCGGGCTGCATACAAGTTTGTCCGACTGTATATTTCCCACAATGAATCCCAAATCTGCCTGCCCACGTTCAATCCTATGGATTACCTCTTTGGACGGAATGGAATTAAGGCTGAAGGAATAAGATGGGTATTTATGATTTACCTTATACAGACAGCATGGAAGGGCATAATTACATGCCACAGGCGTGGCTGCAATCCTGAACGTGCCATTATATGTCTGCAGATTATCCAGCTCCTCCTTCAGGTCCGAGTAGGTTTCCAAAAACTGTTCCGAATATTTCTGCATCACTTCCCCTGCTTTCGTAAGCGATATCCCACGGTTGGAACGCTCAAACAGTTTCACTCCCAGTTCCTCCTCCAGCCTCTGCATCTGCTGGCTCAATGCCGGTTGGGATATATGACTGGCAGACGCTGCTTTGGAAATACTTTTTTCCCTGGCAATCCGGTCAAACATATATATCTGTTCTATTAACATGACACTCCCTCACTCCCCAATCAAATACCCACTAAAGTTGCCTGTTATACTCTATTATATATAAATGTTAAAAAAAAACAATATTTGCTATTGCGTCTGCTTATAGCAAAATCTTATACAGCATAAGCATTTAAAATAGTGAAATTTTTATCAATGTGTTATAATGAAATCTGTAGTTAAGCGTTCTAATCCTCAATTCTGTATAAAAAGGAGGTGCATTGAATGCAGAATAATGCAACTGAGACAACTGGAGGCAGCAGCATCCGGCGCAGTTCCGGTTCCGGCGGCTCCCGTCCAAGGAAGAAAAAGAAAAACCAGCTTCCCATTGGATTCGGCGTACTGACCGCCATGATTATCATCGGCGTGCTTCTGGGTCTCAAGAATGGCACACTTGCGCTTTATTGGGCATTTGGCTGTTGCTTCGGTTTTACCCTGCAGAAGTCCCGTTTTTGTTTTACCGCCTCGTTAAGGGACCCCTGTATAACCGGATCCACATCCATCACCAGGGCAGTGCTTATTGCGTTTGCCATTACCACCATAGGCTTTACAGCTATCAAATACGGCGCTTACGTCAACGGGCAGGAAATTCCCGGACAAAGCTACATCATGCCAATCAGCCTTGCCACGGCAGTGGGCGGCATCATGTTCGGTATCGGCATGGTTATTGCCGGCGGATGTGCATCCGGAACCCTGATGCGTGTGGGCGAAGGTTTTGCCATGCAGATGTTAAGCCTGTTATTTTTTGTCATCGGGTCCCTGATTGGTGCAAACCACATGGGATGGTGGACAGAAAACTTCATAGCAACCGCCCCTAGGATTTTCCTGCCCGATATATTCGGCTGGGCCGGCGCAGTCATACTGCAGCTATTAATTATCGGCATGTTATATATTGCTGCTGATTTATATGAAAAAAAACGTATGGGAATCACAGAGGATTAACCCTGTGATCATGAAAGGAGATTATCATGGCAGAATTTACAATTGATTGTTTAGGCGAGGCTTGCCCGGTACCGTTAATGAAAGTACAGAAGCAGATAGAAAAAATGGCGGTTGGCGATGTACTGGTAGCTCAGATTGACCATAGCTGTGCAATGAAAAATGTTCCGGAATGGGCAAGGAACCAGGGTTATAACGTTGAAATCGAAGAAGTAGACGACGGCGAATGGGAGATTGTTATCGAAAAGACAAAGTAGAAAGGCGCAGGTGGTATTTTGAAAGCTTTTTGGGATAAATTAAGCTCTAACCCATATTACAAACAAATTTTCAAAAATCCATTTACATATGTTACCGGAGCTGTGCTCTTATCTATTCTCCAGATAGCCTTATTTGCCTCCTCCGGTTCCCCATGGGGTGTTTCCGGAATCTTTGCAAACTGGGGGGCATGGCTGTACCGTCTGGTAGGAGGCAATGTGGATAAATGGTACTACTTCTCCTCTGAAGGCGCACAGGCCACACTGAATGCAGGAATCATGAACCATCCGGGTTCCTGGCAGAACTTTGGAATCATTGCAGGAGCCCTTGTGGCAGCGCTGCTGGCTTCCCAGTTTAAATTCAAGAAAATAAAATCCTTAAAGCAGGTAGTTGCCGCAACCCTTGGGGGCCTGCTCATGGGATACGGCGCCAGGCTTGCCGGCGGCTGTAATATAGGCGCGCTGTTCTCAGCCATTTCATCCATGTCCGTATCCGGCTGGGTCTTTGCCTTCTTTCTCTTTATAGGAGCATTCATAGGAAGCAAACTTCTGGCGAGATTCTTCATGTAAATATTCCGGACCGCAGCGGTCCATGCTTTGTGATATTGGGATTACCATGCAGACACAGGATATAGGACGTAAACGCTATATTTTGTGTCTGTATTTCATTACGCGTTATACGGTTTTAGTGGAAAATAATTGAAAGGCAGGTTCTTAAATTGGAAAAAAAGACAGAACAATATGACGTTGTCATCATAGGCGGAGGCGCCGCCGGCCTTACATCCGCCATCTACTGCGGACGCGCCCGCTTAAAGACCCTGGTGATTGAAAAGGCCCTGGTAGGCGGCCTTGCAACCTATACAAATGAAATAGAAAACTATCCGGGCTTTCCGGAGGGCAGCACAGGCCTTGGACTGATGGAACTGTTCCACAAGCAGGCCAAAAAATTCGGCGTTAAATTCAAACTCACCGATGTACGCGCCGTTCAGCTGGAAGGCGACACAAAGGTAGTGGAAACCTTCCGCACCAACTATGAATGCAGGAGTGTCATCATTGCCAGCGGCGGCAAGCCAAGGCTGACAGGAGCGCCCGGCGAGGAAAACTTCCTCTATGACAAAGGAATCTCATTCTGCGCCACCTGCGATGCCGCAGCTAATACAGGCAAGACTGTCATGGTTATCGGTTCCGGGGACGCCGCTATAGAGGAAGGCATGTTCTTAACCAAGTTTGCCAGCAAGGTCATCGTCAGTGTCATGCATGAGGAAGGCAAGATGGACTGCAACGAAATAGCCAGGGAAGAAGCCATGGCCAACCCCAAAATGGAATTTATCTGGAACACACTTCCGGCTGAGTTCAGGGGCGATGAGGAACATCTGCGCAGTGTTGCGCTCAAGAACCTAAAGACCAATGAAATATTGGATATACCTGTGGATACCTGTTTCCTGTTTATTGGTTATGTACCGAACACAGAGATATTTAAAGGCATCATCAATATGACCCGCGCCGGCTATGTACTTACCAACGAGAAGATGGAAACCAACATCCCCGGCGTATTTGCAGCCGGCGATGTCCGGGATAAATTTTTAAAGCAGGTAGCAACTGCAGTTGGGGATGGGGCCATTGCCGGATACGCAGCAGAAAAATATCTGGCAGAAAGCGAAGTCTTCGAAAATCAAATCATGGACGCCTCCGTTCCAGGTGTTGTTTATATCTGGAATGCAGTTGATACAGCCAGCCGCGACCTGTTACCTGTAATCGAGGATTTTGAAAAAGAACACGGCAGTAATATTAAGGTAACCAAGGTAGATATCTACAAATCCACAGGCATTGCCAGCCGTTTGGGCATCAGTGCTGTCCCAAGCGTTGCATTCATACAAAACGGTAAGCTTGCCGGCGTATTGACCGGACAAATCACCAGACAGGCCCTGGAAGACGGTTTAATCCATATGTAAATCCCCCTCAGTCCCCTGATCCTTCCTTTCAACATAGGACCGGGGGATTTTTTATTTTACCTCCCACGATGCCTGATGAAAGTTATCCACCCATGCCACATATTCATCCATCAAAATGTGGATAACATTTACTTTCCACATCATTTCTGTTAAAATATATCATCAGGACCATGTACAAAGATATATGTCACACTTATATAGGCGATAATATGGCAGGTCACAAGAAACAATCACATAAGACATTAAAGAAGGTGAATTAATGAAAATCGTTATTATTGACGGTCAGGGCGGCAAGATGGGCAAATCTGTAATTGAACAGCTGAAGAAACGTTTTCCTGAACTGGAGACATATGCAATCGGGACCAACAGCATTGCCACCTCCGCCATGTTAAAGGCAGGGGCAACCTATGGGGCAACCGGCGAGAATCCTGTCATTGTCAATGCCCAGGACGCGGATATCATCATAGGCCCCATCGGTATTGTCATGGCCAATTCCCTGTTGGGAGAAATCACCCCGGCCATGGCAGCCTCCATAGGATCCAGCAAAGCATATAAGATACTGATTCCGGTAAACCGCTGCAATCATTATATCGTGGGCTGCCAGAACAATACCTTATCCGATTATATCAACATGGTATGTGATGAAGTAGGGAAGGAAGTGAAATCCATTTGAGGACCATAGAATTTAAAATGGAGCGCCAGGGCCTTGTACAGGAAGGCGACAAAGTCAAAATCATTGAACGGGAAGGAACAAGCAGCTACAGTTATATCATTGAACCAGCTGTAGCCATGTCCGGCTGCTTTCCTTCCAGGTACCGCATCAGATCCGAATATGGCATTATAAAGGAAATCCGGGAAAATTCCAGGGGATTTTATGTAATTGTGGATTTTGATGAGGATGAACCAACCTGATTGGATTTTACGGCCAAAAGACAGTAAGGAGACATGTCAAATGAAATCAAATCTAATGGGGATTCCCGCTGCTGCAGGTGCCGCATGCCTTTTAACCGGCGGATATCTGTATCACATGGCCCTGGATGCCAAAACAGATAAATCACCCCTGTTAAAACCATCTCCAGACGATATACAGCCTGACAATCAGGCCCTTCTGCGCCACAGACAGGCCCTTGAGGAAAGCAGCCGTCTGACCCGCCAATACCAGGACCGGTATCTGTATTCCTTTGACAATCTAAAACTCCATGCTTATCTGTGCATGAACGGGAAATCAGGCAATCCAAAGCAGACAGATACCCATATCGGCACAGGAAACCAGACCGTCACAGGAAACCAGACCGTCACAGGAAACCAGACCGGCACAGGAAGCCAGACCGGCACAGGAAGCCATTGGGTAATCCTGGTACACGGTTACGCAGATTCTGGCCTGTGGTTCCATGAAGAGGCCCTGGCCTTTTACCGACAGGGCTTCCATCTGCTGCTTCCCGATGCCAGGGGACATGGCAAAAGCCAGGGAACCTATATTGGAATGGGTTGGCATGACCGCCTGGATATCATAAGCTGGATTCACTGGATTATTGAAAATGATTCCCAGGCAGAAATCATCCTATACGGTGTTTCCATGGGAGCAGCCACCGTCATGATGGCTGCAGGTGAATCTCTGCCGTCTAATGTAAAAGCAGCCGTGGAAGACTGCGGATACACATCTGCATGGGATGTACTGAAATACCAGCTGAAAAAACAGTTCCATCTGCCTGCATTTCCAGCGCTTACCTGTGCCGGTCTGGTCAATTTCCTCAAAAACAGATATTGGTTAAAAGACGCCGATGCCGTCAAATGTGTCTCAAGGGCAAAAATCCCCATTCTCTTCATCCATGGCACAGAAGACAGGTTCGTCCCCTTTGAGATGTCCAGGACACTCTATGATGCCTGTAACAGCAAAAAGGAATACCTTGCAGTAGAAGGCGCGGCCCATGTAAAATCTGCCATGGTGTACGGCCCAGCCTACTGGGATAAGGTATTCCGATTCATTGGTTTATCATCCTATCCAATTGGTACAATCCTGATTTCAGATGTAGGTTCTGCCGCCGGCGGGTTTGTGGGTACCGGAACCGTAACCTCCTGACCCGGTTTATCGGTTCCGGTCACCGTGCCGCCTGGAGTGGCCGGATCTGAAACCGGACCACCCGGATTCATGACCGGGCTGCTTGGATTCCCAGCCGGACTTCCTGGTGCCATTGTCGGTGCAGGTACCTCTCCAGGCAGTGTCTCTATCGGTACAATCACCTCATTCCCGTCCTGACTGCCCTCTTCCTCATTTGATGCATCTACAGACGCCATATCAATCAGACTTCTGTCAGACCCATTTAATTCAACCGCCTTACTCCAAAGCACCTTTGTTACACCGCTGCCCTTATTCCATTCACAGTCATGCCACAGGCAGATGACCTTTCCGTCCTTTGCCATCACAATCTCCAGCATATCATTCCCATCCACATGCTTACCTGTCCTGGCCGATTCATCATTTATCTTATAAATAGTCCCATCCCTTGATATAACCGCTGCAACTCCATAAGAACTACTCCATATGGAAGGATGGTACTCCCCAAATATCTCTCCTTCGTCTTCATAATAATACATGTTCTGAATAACACCGGGGAAGGGCTCTGACAAGACCTGTTTATTCTGTCCGTTTAAATCCGTCCTGAATATCCTGCTGTACCATTCACCGCCAGATCCTTTATCCACATAACTGCTATAATAAATCTGATTATCCACAATACAGTAACTTTGTACACCGTACGTTTCCCTGATAAGAACCGTATCATTGCTGTCCTTTTTTGAATTAACAGTTGCCTTTGTACCGCTGCCGCTGAGATAATATGTGCTTCCATCAATGGTAAGCTGCCCATGCTTCACATATTTAATCTTCCCATCTTCCTCAATCCTGTATATCCGGTCACCGACAGCAACACTGTCTCCATTATCAGAAACAGCCGGATTTCCCAGTTCATCCACCAGATAACAACTGTCATCCTTTATTTCAACTGTGTACTTACCTTCCCCGGCCGCTATTTCCACTCCGGATACAGCAGAATGGATCTGTCCTGCCTGTGCATAGTAAATAGTATCATTAAGCACCATATAACCATCCACCTGCTCGGCAATCAATTCCTTTACATCACTTCCTGGCCTCATGCGGAACAGTTTATCACAAAGCCCTTTCTCTGCCTCTGAAAGGCGCGTCAGCTGGCTTTCCTTCACCTTAGGCAGATAATATACATAGTCACCATAAGCCCGCATAGAATTCCTTGTGGTCTTCTCTGGAGATGTTTCCCCTCCTAGGACCATGATTTTATTCTCCACAGTCTTCCTGTAAAGGATTGTCTTAAACAGGCCTGTCCCTTCCTCCTCTTTCAGAAAACACCAGAACGCATTGGTCCTTACAAGGCTGTCCAGGTTCTCTCCTGTACTCTCAGGAACATAATCCAAATCCACCTCAATATTTTTAAGATACCCCTTGGTATCGTGAAGGGTATATATCTGCCCATCCTGTTTTAACTGCCCAGTCACCATAAACCCGTCGTCATTAAAATAATACAGGAAACCATCGATATCCTTCCACTGATCCTCAACAAAACTTTTCTCATCCAGATAATACATCCATCCCTGGTCTGTCTCATTCCATCCCACAGATGGCTCCTCATCTGTGTCAATGGTCAGATCCATGGTTTCCTCCTCCTTGGAAAAGTCCAGCTGCTTATAATCCGAACTTATTTTCCCAAAAACGGAAATAACCACATAAATAGCTGCAACCATCACAAGTACGGCAATCATGATAAGAAATACCATCTTTATGGGCGATTCTTTCTTTTTACGGCGTCTGTTCATTTGCTTTTCCTCTGAACCTCTTTTTCTATAATAACTTATAGTATCAGACTTTCCTGGTTTTTACAATGGAGGAAATCTTACAATAAATAAAAAAGCACCTATCCATAACTGATAAGTGCCTTAGTGCCCAGAGCCGGAATCGAACCAGCGACACGTGGATTTTCAGTCCTCTGCTCTACCAACTGAGCTATCTGGGCATCTGATGAGCGTGCCGGGGTTCGAACCTGGGACAACTTGATTAAAAGGCAGTATATTTAAGTCATTTAACGCCACTTGACATATTTGCAGGATTGGTATAATATAATAATACCAGGAAGTTTAGTACATATGTTGCACTAAACAAAGCCCCAAAGAGTACCAGTCTTTGGGGCTTCTTTTTGGTTAGCTGTCTTTACGGTTCCGGTCTAACCATTTGCATATGTAGTAACCAGCTACACTTGCCATAACCGAAACCAGGAAGTTTAATACATTGGACATGTTGCACACCCCCTTTCCGCTGTGCGGTATAGGGTAGACAGCAAACCTATTATACTATATTTACTTCCTTTTCTTAGGTTTTGGATATGGGCCTTTTTCATCCGTTATCCCTAATATATAATCTGTACTGACATTGTACAACCCAGCTAATTTTATCAAAACTTCTAAAGGCAACGAACGCGTACCATTTTCATAATTATATGAACCAGAAATCACTAGATAATGTATTATCAAAAATCAAACAATTAAGGTTCTATACTGAATGTTGGGGTGTGCTGAAAAGCACACTTCCAACATTCTTTTCGTTGTAATAAAATACATCTATAAGAAGCCTCCTAAACGCATTATCCCGACCA
>QFCH01000289.1_pt1 | contig 148255 bp, 126 predicted proteins | sample 5346071 | NCBI WGS metagenome assembly QFCH01 (sample SAMN09062255, study PRJNA434731) | Human gut metagenome, whole genome shotgun sequencing project. | isolation source: stool timepoint B chromium assembly | host: Homo sapiens | collected 2015
CTCCACAATGGTAAATAGGGCTTTACCCTAACAAAAAAATCGGGAAGAAATCCACAATTTTGCGGATTTTTCCCCGATTTTTTTCACACTTATCTCTCACTTATATTTTTATATACGGCTCATTTTTATGCCGTCTGCAAAACTGCCGCAAGCCGGCTCCTCACCTGAAGCCCGAGTATCGCTGCCGCCACGGCTTTGATCACGGCTGTCGGGATAAACGGCAGTACGCATGCTGTAATTCCGGTCCATACCGAAGCGTCCATCAACACACAATACATTGCAACGCCGACCGCATAATTTGCCACGGTTCCGAGAACCAAAAACAGAGAAAACATCCCTTTCTGCTTTTTCTTTTCCACACCCAATCCGATCAAATATGCCATGATCGGGAACGACAGCAGAAATCCGCCGGTCGGACCGATGAGATACTGAACTCCTCCGCCCATATTGGAAAAGACCGGAACGCCGACCGAACCGATCAGCAGATATACGACCATGGAAACCGCGCCGCGTTTTGAGCCTAAGATCACACCCGCCAAAGTCACGGCAAATGTCTGCATCGTCATCGGCACTCCCATCGGCATCGGAATGGAGATCTGTGCCATGACCGCAGTTAATGCAGCCATGATCGCTACACTGCATATATCCTGAATTGAAAATCCGGAACGGGTTGTTGTTTGTTTCGTTGTCTTCATATAAATTTTCCTCCACTGTACTTCCTAAGTCTGAGGATAGTATACAATCCGCCCTTCCGATTGTCAACTCTTTTCTCTCTGCAAGTTAACATTTAACCTCAACGGTTAACTTTCCAGCCTCTTTTCCAGACATTTCAGCACCGCATTGACTCCAAGAGCCAGCACTGCCGAAAGAATGCTTCCTAAAATGATCTTGTTAAAATTCATTGTGCGGAGTCCGTCAAACAATAAAGTTCCCAATCCGCCCGCATTGATCATCGCAGCGATCGTTGCGATCCCGATCGTCGACACGACGGAAAGTTCTATGCCGGTAAACAATGCCTTTTTTGCCAGCGGGATCTGTACTTTCACAAGAATCTGAAACGTACTCATCCCGATCCCGCGCGCCGCCTCGGTCACTCCGGAATCGACGCCGAAAATCCCCGCCGTAAAATTACCGAGCAGAAGATATTGGTTGTAAGCAGTCAAAACGATCACCGTCGTCGTCATTCCCAGCCCGGTCAACGGAATCAGAAGCGCAAACAACGCCAGACTCGGAATCGAATAGATCACCGAAAAAATCTGGATCAATGCTTCCCCGAATCTCCGAAAATACACTGCCAGAATGGTCAATACCGCCGCGATCAAAAGAGAGAACACCAATGTCACCGCCAAGATCTGCAGATGTTCCGCAAGCGCGCGCAGCAGATCGTCATAATGGCGTGTCAAATACTGGATCATAACAATTCCTCCCAAAGCCGCTCCTGTTCTCTTGCGGAACGGATCAGCGTTTCCACAAACGGATCCTCCGGATGTTGTACGATCTCCCGGGGTGTTCCAAACTGACACACTTTTCCCTCGTTCATCACAAGGATCCGGTTTCCGAGTTTTAATGCTTCGTTGATGTCATGGGTCACGAGCAGAAAGGTCTTCGGCATCTCCTGATGGACTCTCAAAAGTTCATCCTGCAGTACCGACCGAGTGATCGCATCCAGCGCTCCGAACGGCTCATCCAGCAGCAGGATCTTCGGATCCGCCGCCAGAGCCCTCGCAAGTCCTACCCTTTGCTGCTGCCCGCCGGAGAGCTGTCTTGGATAGCGTTTTCCATATTGCTCCGGATCCAGCCCCGCCATCGTCAGCAGTGCTTCCACACGCTCCTTGATCTTTTCCGGTTCCCATTTCAGCATCTTCGGTACGATACTCACATTTTCCGCAACCGTCATATGAGGGAACAGTCCGACTTGCTGGATCACATAACCGATTTTCCGGCGCATCTCCATCGGATTCTCCTTTGCGATCGGTTTCCCGAACAGCAGGATCTCCCCGGAATCCGGTTCATACAGACGGTTGACCATTTTCAGAAGCGTCGTCTTTCCGCAGCCGGAAGAGCCGAGGATCGTGATAAACTCGCCCTCCCTGATCGTAAGCGACACATCGGAAACCGCCGGTTTTCCCGCCCCTTTAAATTTTTTACTTACCTGTCGAAATTCAATTGCTGTATCTTTCATTTCTTTTGTTCCTTATTTTCCTGTATTCTGCTTTCTTTCTATTCTCCGCTCAGGTTCTCCTCAAAAAACGCTTCCGCAACGTCCTCGTATTCTTCTTTCTCCACATCGACTTTCGCGTTCAGCTGTGTCACAGTCTCTGTATCCAGCGCTGCGCTGACTTCATTCAATACATCCGCAACATCCGGATGCGCCTCCAGAACTTCATCCCGCACGACCGGAGCCAGATTGTACGGCGGCCATGCATGCCGATCGTCTTCCAGCAGTGTATACAATTCCGTCTGCGCCAGCGGTCCGTCCGTTGTATAGACCGGAGTCACGTCTGCTTCATCATTTTTCAAAACTTCGTATTTCAGACCGCTGTCATATACTTTCGACGACTGCCAGTCAAACGCGCCGTATACTTTTTCCAGTCCCGGAAGCCCGTCCTCCCGCTCGTCAAATTCTCCCTGCGACGCAAACCGGAGTTCTGACGCATGTTTCTGTAGATCGGAGATCGTCCGGATCCCGAGTTCTTCCGCCACTTCCGTACGCACTGCCAGTCCCTGCCCGTCGCTTGCCTTTGAATAATCCAGCCATGTCAGCTGAAACTGCTTTTCATATTCTTCTTTTACCGTGTCATATACTTCCTGCGGATCGGTGATCATATCCATCCCGAGCACGGAAAGCAGTCCCGTCCCGGTATACTCCGGATACAGATCGATCTCATCGTTGATCAGCGACGTATGGACAACCGATCCCGCAATATTAAAGACCCGATCCACCTCGTAGCCTGCATCTTCCAATGCCAATGCGTAAATCTCCGCAACGATCAGCCCCTCTGTAAAATCTTTCGATCCGACACGGATCACATCCTCTTTTCCGGAATCTCCGCACGCTGCCAGTGACAATACCATCACGCCGCCAAGCGCGGCGGCTGCGATCCGTTTTCCGATTTTCTTTCCATTGATCTTCTTCTCTTTCTCTCTTTTTCTCATTCTCATATCCATCGTACCTCCCTGATGTTCTCTTCTTCTCTCTGCCGCGGCTTATATCCCATGTCCGGAAGTTCCCCGACTGTTCCCTTGCCGCATCTGAAATTCTGTATTTTCAACGTTTACGCCGCTGCCGGCTGTAGCTTCATCAAAAGCCGGAACACCATCCCCGCAGCCAGTGACAGCAGTGCCACCGAGATCCCGCCGATCAAAAGCAGATCCGTCCGGTTCAGCCCGAGCCCCGTCAATATGATACCGCCCAGCCCTCCGGCTCCGATCTTCGCCGCGATCGTCGCGCTGGCGATGATCTCAATCGCCGCAGTCCGCATTCCGGTCAGGATCATCGGCATCGCAAGCGGCACTTTTACTTTCCAGAACATCTGCCGTTCTGTCATCCCCAGCCCCTCTGCGGTCTCCAGCATAAATGCCGGAACTTCCGAAAATCCTGCTGCCGTATTCATCAATATCGGCGGTACAGCCAGTAAAACCAGCGCCGTCATCGCCGGGCGCACGCCGGTTCCCATCACCGGGATCAAAAGGATCAGGATTGCAACGCTCGGAATGATCCGAAGCACCTGAAATGCTCCGGTGATCCACCGTTCCCATTTTTTCCGGCATACACATAAATATCCCAACGGAATCCCTATCACGGACGCAGTCAGAAGCGCCAGCACACTGATCATAAAATGTTCTTTGACACACAATAAATATTCTGCGCCGTTTGTCTCAAAATACATCCGGATCCCTGTCCAAATCTCTGTCATATTTCTTTCACCTGCCTTAACTTAAAGCGTGCCAGACACACGCCGATCGAGTTCAACGCAAAAATGCCGCAACAACTCTTTTCCAGTTATTCTGCGGCATTTACAGCGCAGGTTCGGGCAAATCGATGAAATCCCGCCCGCACCAACACTTATTTTTATTATTCCAAAAATGTTTTCAATTCATCCATAAATGTGTTCACATCTTTAAACTCGCGGTATACCGATGCAAACCGGACATAAGCAACCGGATCCAGCAATTTCAGCTTGTCCATCACGATCTCACCGATCAGATTGCTCGGGATCTCCTTTTCCTCCCGGTTCACAACTTCCAGCTCGATCTCATCCACCGTCCGTTTGATGTCTTCCGCTGAAACAGGACGCTTATAGCAGGCTCGCAGTACGCCAGCCTCGATCTTGGAACGGTCGAATGCCTCCCGGTTGTTGTCCTTTTTGATCACGATCAGAGGAATCGTCTCTACCTTTTCATATGTCGTAAAACGTTTTCCGCATTCGTCGCAGGAACGTCTTCTGCGAATCGAATTGTTATCGTCAGCCGGTCTGGAGTCGATGACCCGCGTATCCGGATTTCCGCAATAAGGGCACTTCATAAATTTGCTCCGCCTTTCTCCTTTGTTTGCTATAAACTGATTATACACAAGGTCTTTGCTTTTTGCAAAATATTTCATCTTTTTAAGACGAATTTTTATGAAGAAATTTTTCTTCCTGAATCTCCACCAACACGATATCCGGGCCGATCTTCCGGATGCACGCAAACGGAATGACATATTCGCATTCTGTTCCGAGAAATCCCCATATTTTCCCCGGACCCGGAATGATCACGGCTTCGATCTTCCCCGTGCAGACGTCAAACTCCAGATCTACAATACACCCGAGTCTCTTGCCGTCACAGATATTGATCACTTCTTTTTCCCGGAGTTCGCACAAACGCATTCCCTTTGCTCCTGCTTTCCCTTTCTTTCAGAATATGAACCTCCGAAGTCGTTTGTGACTGTTCTTTCCGAATTGTTCTTTCCAAATTGTTTCTTTCCGGATCTCAACCCTTTTCTTTCCCTTTCAAATCCATTACAATACTATCGGGATAAGATCCCAACCGATTTGATCTTCCCAAAAAAGAAAAGGAGTATCTTGATTTATGAAAGAAACGATTTTATTATTCAACCTTGCAGATAAACAAATACGCCGCAAAGTGGAACTTGCATTGTTTCCACTCAAACTACGTCTGCGTTATATTCCAAAGGATCAGTATAACCAGCCTCTCGGCGCCCTTGCCGGGCTTGGCGACGTCCCGCCCTGCGAAGCATGTTATGAGGGGGAAGAACTTCCCGACACGATGTTGGTTTTTGCCGGTCTCTCCGATGCAAGACTGAACCAGGTTCTGTTGGCCTTACGCCGCAGCAAATCCGGAACCTTTCCTTATAAAGCGATCCTGACCCCGACCAATCAATTCTGGACTGCACCGGAATGTTTTGCGGAAATAGCCCGGGAACACGAATTGATGCACGCAGAAACACCGATGGATCAACCGACCGATCTGTCTGTCAATCTGCCGAAAAATTGATTGACACTTTTTACCTTTTTGCGCTAAAATGAGTTTTCAAGAGATTTTATTCTAAAAATGATCATAGAGATGAGCAAAACACATTGATTCAAAAGTAGAATTTGGCAGTCAGCTTCTATAAAGTTTGAGGTTGGGATTTTATGGCATAGCAAAGCTAACGTAAGTCCAAAACTTACGAAAACATAAGACTATGAGAATTTTTGAATCACGCAATTCGTTTTGCAGTTTTCAGTTTGCGATAAGACTGACCGGAATGGCTAGTGATTGCGGCAACTGCAACTGCCAGTAAACTGATATGGGCAAGTGTGTTTAAGTTTGTAACAGACGCTTTATTTCTTACCCACATCCGCTCCTGACCAGTATTTTTAAAGCGCGAATTATAGCGTTCACATTCTGTGCGGAGTGAATAATTACTTTTAAAATATTTGCTGTCTCTATCAATGGAAAGTCTTAAATCATCAGGAAGAGTGAGATATTTCGTACAGTCACGGTGCTTTTTACCATTATAGAAATTTTTGTGGTGGCATGGGCAAACGGTATCTTTACTTGATTTTAAAGGGCAACAAAACTTTTGGCGGGTACGACCACGATCGGAAAACTTACCATCCTTCCACATGGCAAGCCCTGCTTCACAAATGGGATGCCCTTGAGGAAGAAGTTTCGGATTTTTGGTATTACGTTTGTTTAATGGAATAATACATTCTCCATTGTAAAGTTCCTTAACCTGATTGTAGATATTTTTGACATCGTAACCTTTGTCGGCAAGGAATATGCAGTCCGTTATTGGTTGAAAGGAATGGGTATCAGCAAGGATATCCAAAGCGACGGTAGCATCATGAACTTCCGCGGTTGTGGTCATTTCATAAATAGGAAGCCCTGAAATACAGTCTACAAGGACATGATTTTTATAGCCCCAATAGAATTCATATTTTTTCTCGTTCGTTTGATTGGATGCAGTGTGGACGCCGAGTCTACAATCTGAATCAGCCCTTGGTTGATTTTCGGGTTTAAACTTATTTGAGAGAAAAGATTTCGGATTATTCTGTGAAGTATTTGCAGAGACCGGGGTTGAATCTAAGCCAATAAAAGAAGTGTCTACGATACCTTCTTTGGAAAGGAGTAGCACTTGAGTTTTCATGATTTTAGAGAGAACTTCATGATCGAAATTTTTCAGGAAGCGATCAAAAGTCCAATAAGAAGGAAGCGGACGAGAAATATCAAAGCCACAAAAATGAGCAATCAGAAGATTGTTGTGAAGATAATCGACAAGGTCGGAAATCATGGAGAAACCTTCACATTTCATGACAATAAAGGAACAAATCATAGCGTGATTTGAAAACCCTTTCCTTCCTGTTTTGGGGAATTCTGGAACAAAGGATAAATCAAGATTCAGAAAAAGAGAATCATAAAACTTTGCAACTGGTTGTGAAGTGAAAAGACGAATGTCTTTCAAAATTTCTTGACGATAGATAACAATCAGCTCCTTTCGGTGAATTGATTTTGACAACCTAATTATACCATTTGGAGCTGATTGTTACTATAAATTTGAAGTGATAAATGAGGTTGCCATGCCTCGCAAACCCGCATAAATACTGAATGTGTGGAGTTTTGCTCATGGCTAAATGATCATAAAAGGGAGGTGAGCAGCATGGATGCAGGAGCCAGTTATCACTCGTGGACTTTATTTAACAATCTAAGATTGAAAAGGAGTATTCATTATGGACAAGACAATTTTCATGGAACTCTTACACGCCCGCGAGTTCAAGGCTGTAAGGAGTATTTTGAATGTCATGAATGCTGTGGACATTGCTGCTCTCATGACCGAACTGGAAGATAAAGAACTCGCCCAGGCATTTCGCCTGATACCCAAATCGAAAGCCGCTGATGTTTTTGCGGAGATGAACAGTTCGATGCAGTCTTACCTTGTAAAAATATTTACGGAAGACGAATTAAAGGATCTGTTAAACGAACTGTTTCTGGACGATACGGTCGACTTATTGGAAGACCTCCCGGCAAACCTTGTCACAAGGATCCTGGAAAATGTAGACAGTGAGAAGCGCAACCGTATCAACCAACTGCTGAATTATCCGGAGGACAGCGCCGGAAGTGTCATGACAACAGAATATGTCGATCTTCGGAAGCATACTACGGTGCAGGAAGCATTGGCACATATCAAGCAGACCGGGATACACAAGGAAACGATCTACACTTGCTATATTCTGGAAAACCGCCGTCTGCTCGGAATCGTCACCGCCAAAGATCTGATGACCATGGATGACGATCTGACAATGGAAGAACTGATGGAGACTGAGATCATCTCCGTATCCACCCATACCGATCAGGAAGAAGTCGGCCGGCTTTTTTCCAAATATGGTCTGCTGGCGCTCCCGGTACTGGATCTGGACGGACTGATGGTCGGCATCGTCACATTTGACGACGCCATGGACGTGATCGAAGAAGAGACCACCGAGGATATGGCATTGATGGGCGCCGTTACACCGAGTGAAAAGCCTTACTTCGAGACTTCCACGTTGGAACACGCGAAAAATCGTATCGTCTGGCTGCTCGTACTGATGATCTCCTCCACATTTACCGGCATGGTGATCACCCGATATGAGGATGCGTTTGCCGTCGTGCCTCTCCTTGTTTCATTCATTCCGATGCTGATGGACACCGGTGGAAACTGCGGTTCTCAGAGTTCCACGCTGATCATCCGCGGGCTTGCACTGGACGAGATTAAGCTGAGTGACGTATTTCGTGTGCTGTTCAAAGAGTTCCGCATTTCCCTGATCGTAGGCGCGGCGCTTTCCCTTGCAAATGGTCTGCGTATCTGGATCATGTACAAAAGCGTAACGCTCGCGGTCGTTGTGTCGCTGTCACTCATGGCGACGATCATCATTTCCAAACTGATCGGAGGACTTCTGCCACTCTTTGCAAAAAAACTGCACTGCGACCCGGCGATCATGGCCGCTCCGCTGATCACTACGATCGTGGACGCCTGCTCGATCATCATCTATTTCCGGATCGCCACTTTGATTTTCCATCTGTAAAGTTCGGAGGTTTTTACATGTCACATACGACCAAACAGGATCTGGAAGCGTCCTTAAAAAAGCTTCTTCTTGAAAAACCGTTGGATAAGATCACGATCCAGGATCTGACCAACGACTGCGGCATCAGCCGTATGGCTTTTTATTATCATTTCAAAGATATTTACGATCTGGTGGAATGGTCCTGTCTGGAGGACGCGACCAAAGCGCTCCAGGGAAAAAAGACATATGCCACATGGCAGGAGGGATTGCGGCAGATTTTTGAAGCCGTTCTGGCAAATAAGCCGTTTATCCTGAACGCCTACCATTCCATCAGCCGGGAACAGATCGAAAATTATCTGTTCAAACTGACCTACGCGCTGATTGCCGATGTCGTCCGGGAGCAGGCAGAGGGAACCGGACTTTCCGAGGACGCCACAAAATTTATCGCCGATTTTTATAAATACAGTTTCGTCGGCGTCATGCTGGACTGGATCAAACAAGGTATGAAAGCTGACTATGACGAACTTGTCGATCATATCAGCACGACGATGCACGGCAATATTTTCAATTCCATACAGAACTTTACAAAACAGGGGAAATGATCAAAATCTTTACATTTCCCCTGTTTTGTAAATTGTAAATGTGTACAGACTATCTTATGATCAGTGCAACCATTAAAAATCATACTTCTATCAGAAAGGCGGTCTTATACAATGAAAAAGAAAAATATCGCGGTCGGCGCTGCCACACTTGCCGCTGCCGGTGTCGGTGCTGCAGCACTTTTGAAGAAAAAATCACAGAATGAAGCAACATCTCATTCGGAATCAGCAGTGAGAAAGGATCCGAATTACCGCAACACAGAGCTTGGGAAACATGAGAAAAACAAAAAGGGAATTTATTATACAAACGGCAATTACGAAGCATTTGCCCGTCCGGAAAAGCCGGAGGGCGTCGATGAGAAAAATGCTTACATCGTCGGCAGTGGTCTTGCCGCACTCTCCGCAGCCTGCTTCCTCGTCCGCGACGGACAGATGCCGGGATCTCACATCCATATTCTGGAAGCAATGGATGTAGCCGGAGGCGCCTGCGACGGAATCGAAGATCCGACCCGCGGTTATGTCATGCGCGGCGGACGTGAAATGGAAAATCATTTCGAGTGCCTTTGGGATCTGTTCCGCAGTATTCCCTCCCTCGAAACTTCCGGTGTGTCGGTTCTGGATGAATATTACTGGCTGAACAAACACGATCCGAACTATTCGCTCTGCCGCGCTACGATAAACCGCGGTCAGGATGCGCACACCGACGGGAAGTTCAATTTGAGCCAGAAAGGCTGTATGGAGATCATGAAATTGTTCATGACAAAAGACGAAGATCTCTATGACAAAACCATCGAAGACGTGTTTGACGATGAGGTATTCAGTTCCACATTCTGGCTGTACTGGCGGACGATGTTCGCATTTGAGAACTGGCACAGCGCATTGGAAATGAAACTCTATTTCCAACGTTTTATCCACCATATCGCCGGACTTCCGGATTTCAGCGCATTGAAATTTACCAAATATAATCAGTATGAATCCCTGATTCTTCCCATGCAGAAGTATCTGGAAAATGCCGGTGTTGATTTTCAATTCAATACCGAAGTGACAAATGTAGTCTTTGAATTTAAAGACGGAAAAAAGATTGCAAGCGCGATCGAGTGTAAAGTCAAAGGCGTCGAAAAGGGCATTCTTCTGACAGAAAACGATCTTGTCTTTGTCACAAACGGAAGCTGTACAGAGGGGACGATCTACGGCGATCAGAACCACGCTCCGAACGGCGACGCCGAAGTACGCACAAGCGGCTGCTGGAATCTCTGGAAAAATATTGCCAGACAGGATCCCTCATTCGGACACCCGGAAAAGTTCTGCTCCGATATCGCCAAAACAAACTGGGAATCCGCAACGATCACCACGCTGGATGAAAAAATCATTCCTTATATCACCAACATCTGCAAACGTGATCCCCGCACCGGAAAAGTAGTGACCGGAGGCATCGTCAGTTGTATGGACTCCAAATGGCTGATGAGTTGGACGATCAACCGACAGGGACAATTTAAAACACAGGACAAAGACAAAGTCTGCGTCTGGGTTTACGGATTGTTTACCGATGTTCCCGGTGATTTTATTAAAAAACCGATGAAAGACTGTACCGGAAAAGAGATCACCGAGGAATGGCTGTATCATCTTGGCGTACCGACTGACCAGATTGAAGATCTCGCAGAAAACAGCGCAGTCTGCGTACCGACCATGATGCCGTATATCACTGCATTCTTCATGCCGCGCACAAAAGGCGACCGCCCGGACGTCATTCCGGATGGCTGCGTCAACTTTGCGTTCCTCGGTCAGTTTGCCGATACGCCGCGGGATACGGTATTTACAACCGAATATTCGGTACGTACCGCAATGGAAGCCGTTTACGGACTGCTCGGCGTGGATCGCGGCGTGCCGGAAGTCTGGGGCAGCGTCTATGATATCCGCGAACTGCTGGACAGCTCCGTAAAACTGATGGACGGAATGTCACCGCTGGAAATCCAACTCCCCGGTCCATTGAATGCCTTGAAGAAACCACTGATCAAACTTGTAAAAGGCACCGTCATTGAAAAAGTGCTGCGCGATCATCAAGTTCTGAAAGATTATATGTAAATACTTGATAGGGCGTTGGGTCTGCTGACGCTTCCCTCCCTTTTTGCCAGAGGTGTCTGCCGCAATTCATTTTGCGGCATGCACCTCTCCTTTCTTTTGCTCATATCCCCTTATTATCTCTATTCCAAAATCTGCTTTACTTTCTCCTCACTGATTGCACAAATTTCAGCAATTTCTTTCGAAGACTTTCCTGTCTGCGCCAACTTAAAAATCCGTTTTGCAAGAAGTAACGCTTTCTCCTCCCCTTCACGGAGACCGGATTCTCTGCCTTTCTGCATACCCTCACGTCGTCCCTCTTCCCAGGCCTCTTCACGTTCCATCCGTATATGCTTTTCCTGATCATATTCAAAGATACTCATCGCTTTTGCCTCCGCTCTGTGTTTCCCCAGAAATTCTTTTAAGACTCCCTCTTTTATACACTCGCAAATTGCCCGCTCCACCGCATCTTCCAGACTCATTTCCTCTGCATACTTGCGGATCTTGTCTGTATAAATTGCATATTCTTTCAGCGTCCGACAAGCTTCTTTCAAGTTCTGATTATGCGTTCCGTTAATATTCAGCATCGTCGCTTCCAGCTCCAACTTATAAGACTTATCTTTCACCGTATACATATCAGAAAGCCGCAGCACCTGTCGATCCGGGCAGTCTTTTCTCCCATTATAGAAAATAATAAACTCCGGCGTCGGTATTTCTACGAGCCTTGTTCCGTACAAATTGACATCTTTTGTAATACTTGCGTATTGATTCGCAATATAAAGTAAAAATCGAAGCGGCAGATTCGGATTATATGTCGACTGATGCTCGTACAGTGAAAGCCTGCCGTCGATCAGAAATGAAACATCATTCTTGATCGACATATAAATGGCATTTTCCAGTGTATTGATTTCCAAAAGTTCCGGATCTGTATAATGTTTTCCACTAATTGCATTATAAAGTTCCAACAGATTTCTCTTGTCCTCAAACAACATAATGAATACCGTTGATTTAAACGTCCGGTTGACTGCCGGCATCGTCGCGCCACTTTTCCCTGTTTGATCGCTCGTCACCATGCTGTCATTTTCCGCAACATTATCGTTTGCCGTCAAGCTGTCATTGGTTACCATGTTTTCATTGTTTTCCATATGCAATTCCTCCTGTGTAATGATAGTGCAGAAAGAATCAAAAGTTGAATATATCGAAAACATTTCGCTGCTTCACATAGTAGCAGGTACATCGCTTTCTTTTCCGTAAAATTCTCTCTGCTGTTGTAAATGAAACCAAAAGCATTGAGATTTTCCGGATGTGTCAATAGAATGTTGGACGCGGTTCGTACCGCTTAGAACGAAATCCGTCAGAAATATAATGCTTTTCCCATATGATAGCACAGATGAAATAAAAAAGCTATAACATTCCAAAATCAATTCCATGTCAATTCACCTCAATTCAATAACCAAATTCACTGATCAAATTTCTATATTCAGATGACCCCTATCCCCTCTGCCAGCGTTTTCACCGCGATCAAAATCAAGATCACACCGCCGCACAACTCTGCTTTCGATCGATACCGCGCGCCAAACAGACTTCCGATCTTCACTCCAGCCGCTGAACAGACAAACGTGACGATCCCGATCAGACAGACTGCCGGAACGATCGCGACCTTGAGAAAGGCAAACGAAACGCCGACTGCCAGTGCATCGATGCTTGTCGCAATCGCAAGTAGGAACATGGACTTCATATCCATCGACGCGTCCACGCACTCCGCATCGCTGCGTGCTTCCCGGATCATACCGCCTCCGATCAGGAGAAGAAGAACAAATGCGATCCAGTGCGACACACTTGTGATCAGATCCGTAAACATACTTCCAAGCAAATATCCGACCAGCGGCATCAATGCCTGAAATCCTCCAAACCACGCGCCTGCAATTCCCATATGCTTCCAATTGATCTTTCCAAGTGAAAGTCCTTTACAGACAGATACCGCAAATGCATCCATTGATAATCCTACCGCCAAAATAAATAATTCTGCTGCTCCCATATTTTCTCCTTTCCACTTCCTACGCAATAAAAAAACTCACAGACAGCCTCTCTTAAAGCTGTCCATGAGTCTCATCATTTCAAGTATCACCGGGTGTTTCTCACCATTATGTCGATCATACTGCATAATCCGTCATCTTTTCAGGCTTTTGCCCGGACACGAGATCATGCTGATTACTCCCTCGTAGGAATCTTTATCAATTCTACCACATCCGTTCAAAATGTCAATTCTTATTTTTCACCGACGCCGATATATTTCATTTTCAGTTCTTTTAAGTTCTCCACTTTTTTCTGTGTCATCGCACCGTCTCGGATCTCATTGGAGTGTTCCCATTTTCCGCCGTCGCGCAGTCTTGAACGGTTCTGCTGTTCTTCGGAGAATTCCACTTTGATCTCTCCGTCCACGATATCCAGTGTTCCCTCGATTCCGCAGACCGGACATTCCACTTTATTTCCGCCGAATCCGACTGTCAGAAGATCCTGATGACAAACCGGGCAGATTCCCTGTTCGTCGCCACGATAGCGGATACGCTCTTCTTCTGTCTCTGCGTTCAGCGCTTCTACGATATGAGATCCCAATGTTTTCATCCGATCCATAACGTCCGGGCGTCCGAGTACATGTTCGATATTCATCGCTCCGAAATATTTATACTGATCGATCACGTCGATTCCCATCGGGAATGTAAATTCATGCATGTTTGGCAGGGACAAGGACAGCCAGTTCTCTGTTCTTGCTCCTCCGACTGTGATCAATGCTCCGACACGCGGTTTTGTACTGCGCACATCCGGATACTGGCTCGGATCTTTTCCCTCTGCGATTCCCTGTTCGATCGCCGGTCCGCGGAATGTCTTATCGTGTGCAGGTCCGATCCTGTCGCAGACTACTTTAAAGTTTCCTGTCGGTGCAAACTCGTAAGTCGGGGATCCGACGATCACTGCGTCTGCTGACATCAGCGCTTCTTCGATGATATGGAAATCGTCATCTTTATGTACGCAGGCGCCTCTTCCTCTTCCGGACATCAGACCGCCTACGCAGGCACAGCATCCTGTACAGATATGAATATTTAATTCATCGCAGCGAATAAATTCAATCTCCATTCCGGCTCTTTCACACTCAAGCAATGCTTCTTTGATCATCACTTCTGTATTGGACATTTTTCGTCCGAATGAAAAACCGACTACCTTTTTCTTCTCCATGATCTCTCCTCTTTCTCTTCAATTCATTGTACTAAAATTTCTTACTTCGGCAAAAAATTCCGCCTCCGCAGTCCACACACTGTGGAGATTTATCATTTATTATAAATGTTTCTCTTTATTTTTTCTCTCCCGTTCTTATCTATTCTTTTCAAAATAGTTTGTTTTTCGCTATTTTTTACAATGCCGACGAAAAGAAAAGACAAGAATCCGTCATTGATTCTTGTCTTTTTGTATAGGCGACGAGCCAAAGTCCGGGCTTGCCCGAGACCTTGGCGACTGCTTACAATCCCGGAATGTGCCTTTTGACACTTCCGGTGATTTCAGCATTTTACTTTACCAAACAAAAACTTTCTTTAATTGTCCCTCTTTTTCCGCGTCGAAATATACTTTGTCACAGATCGGTTTTTCTCCGTCCTCTGTCTTCACGATCAAAACCCAGTCTTTCTCTTCCCCTGCTTCCGGCGATTCCGCCTGCAGTTTTCCGGCTGACACTATCATCTTCTGCGCATTTTCCGTCTCTTTTCCGTCAGATGTATAGAATTTGCCGTCTCGCGGATCATACCACCAGATATAAGCGGTATCCGCATACCCGGCTTTTCTGAGATCCACTTCTGTCGTACCGCCGCTTGGCAGATACACGCAGACTGTTTTATCCGCTTCATTCAGGCAGCACTGCTGATGCAGATCCATTTCCGCCGAATCATTTGCTTCCGGAAGCAGATCCTGTGCCGGACGGTATGTCATGATCCGGAGATCTTCCATCAGCGCACGCAAATATTTCATCTGCTCGGCGCCCTCACATTTCAGCGCCTCATACCAGGTCAGTCTGCTCATCGCATTTTTTTCTTTTTCGGCAATCGAACACCATACGGAACAATGCCCGTACGTATGACCAAAGGAACCTGCAAACAGGCTCCAATACGCCCGTTTTCTCACCATCCAGGAGCCATGGAACGACGCGTTCACCGGTGGCCAGCTTGTAGGCATCATTTCATATGCCGGTTCTCCGTCCCACACAGGCATTACCTGCTGCCGGTCATATTCTTTTTTCACAAGTTCGTAATTCTTTGGTTCCAATCCATGACCGGACTGTAGCATGATAAAACGGATCCACGCTTCCTCGTCCGTCCAGTACGACATTGTCGAACATTCTCCGGTCTCCCGTTCGTGGCAGGCATGATAGGTGATCATCAGTTTTTCCCACACCGGATCTTTCCTATTATAATGCAGATCCTTTCCGGTGATCCCTTTTGCGAGTCCCTCTGCCATTTTTCTCCACACCGGCCGGTAATCCACTCCGAGATGGATCGGCTGACGATCTCCGCCCAGACACCATAAAATATGATTCTTATTTTTGTAACGCTCCCCGATCCATTTGCCATATTGGTACGCATTGGCTTCCGTCACTGTTTTTTCGTAAGTCTTGCCGCCCCAGTCGTGTCCGACTACGAGCTGTCCCCAGACCGGAAGCAGCAGAACATAAAATCCATATTCCTCCGCCTTGTCCAAAATCCAGTCCAGATACGAAAAATACCGCTCATTCGGCGTCAGAAGATCGTCGTCGAGGAGCGCTTTTTCTCCTGTGGGATTTCGCATCTCGATATCCCGCTCCGGATCCAACGCCACGATCTGAAGCACGGTAAATCCCTGGCGTTTTCTCTCTTCCATAAAATAGGTCACGTCGTCCCACTTCATTCGCTGCGGCATCGTCCATGCCGTATCGGCAAGCCACACGAACGGTGTGCCGTCCGGATAGGTAAAATACCTGCCGTTTTTCGATATCTGCAATTTTTCCATTGTCATTTCCTCCTGTATCATCATGCTGTTACAAAACCGATACGACGGCTCGTTTCCAGCCGTTCCATTTTTTTATCCGCAGTTCTTCGTCCATCTGCGGATGATATGCCGTCCTTTTGATCTGTTCCGTCACATCTTCCGGCAATATGCCAAGCGCGATCCCGGTCGCACATGCCGCGCCGATCGCAGACATTTCTTCCGAATCGGATACGAGGACTTCACTGCCGAGCATATCGCTTTGAAACTGCATCAGATATGCATTTTTTGTCGGTCCGCCGTCCACACGAAGAGACTCAGGACTGATCCCGGCGTCCGCCCCCATTGCATCGACGACATCCCGAATCTGATATGCAATACTTTCTACACAGGCACGGACGATCTCTTCCCGTCCGGTCGTCCTGTCAATCCCACTTAAAGAGCCCCTGCATGTACTGTTCCAATACGGCGCACCGAGTCCGGTAAATGCCGGGACAAAATAAAGAGCATCGTCTTTGACTGCCGCCCGGCATAAAAGTTCGGTCTCCCCTGCGTCGTCGATCAGCCTCACCTGATCTTTCAGCCAGCTGATCGCCGCTCCCGTATAATTGATATTCCCCTCCAACACATACACAAGTCTTCCGCCTAGTTTCCAGCCGATCGAGGAGACAAGGCCGTTTTTGCTTCGGATCGGCGTATCGCCGGTGTTCATCATGATCGACGAACCGGTTCCGTATGTCGCTTTTCCCGTTCCCGGAAGCAGACATCCCTGTCCGAACAATGCCGCATGAGAATCCCCCAGCACGCCGTGGATCGGAACCGGATGCGGCAGGAGTCCCTCAAAATCCGTCATCCCGAAACAAGAATCCGAATCACATACTTCCGGAAGCGACGACGTATGGATCCCGAACAGCCCACAGATCTTTTCATCCCATTTTAACTCGGAAAGGTGAAAAAGCTGTGTCCGCGATGCATTGGAATAATCCGTCTTGTAAGAAAGACCTCCGGTCAGTTTGTACACGAGCCAGACATCCATCGTGCCCATACACAATTCGCCTGCCGCTTCTTTCTCTTTCGCACCCTCCATATGTTCCAGAAGCCAGGTAAATTTCGCCGCCGGAAAATACGGGGACAATTTCAATCCTGTCTTTTCATAAATTTCATCAGCATGCGCTTCTACTTCCGGACGCGCACAGATTTCTTCGGCTCGCGTGCACTGCCAGACGACCGCATCCGCCATCGGACGTCCGCTCTCTTTTTCCCAGATCATACTCGTCTCGCGTTGATTGCTGATCCCGACGCCGGCAATCTGTTCGGCTGGGATCTGTGCTTTTTCCAGCAGAGTTTCTACGACCCGGATCGTATTGGCATAGATTTCCTCCGGATCGTGGGAAACCCAGCCTTTCTCGCTTATGATCTGCCGATGGGACAGATCGGTCCGCATCAGAAGCCGCCCGAAGTCATCCAGCAGGATCGCTTTCGTTCCCTGCGTGCTCTGGTCGATCCCGATGAGATAACGCGGTGCCATGTCCTGCCTCTTCGGCTGCAGTCCATCGGATTTCCGACCCGTCTCTTTCCTGTTTTCAATCATCACCATTTCCTCCGATCAGTCCAAAATCTCCCGCACTTTCGCTGCGATCCCCTCTGCGTTCAGACCGTAATGATCGAATACCTCTTTCGATGTTCCGGTGATGACCGGTGCATCCGGCAGAGAAAGGTTCACCACTTTTTTCGGACAATGCTCCCCGACTACCTGCGCGACCATGGAACCGAGTCCGCCGAACGGCGCATGTTCTTCCACCGTCACGATTGCTTTCACGTTCTTCGCTGTCTCGATCACAGCCTCACGATCCAGTGGTTTCACACAGTACATGTCCAGTACCCGGACGGAAATGCCCTCCTGCCCCAACAGTTTTGCCGCGTCTTTTGCCGGTTTTACCATCTCGCCGCACGCCACGATCGCCGCATCACTTCCGTCGCACACAACGGTCGCATGATCCATTTCAAACGGAACGCTTCCCTCCTCATAAACCGGATCGACCGCATTTCTTCCGACCCGGATATAAGCCGGTTTTTCATCTTTCAATAATGCCTTTGTCAACGCTTCGGTCTGATATGCATCGCTTGGAATGTAAACGCGCATATTCGGAATCGCGCTCAGCGCCGCAATATCCTGCGCGGAATGATGGCTCATGCCGAGCGCTCCGTAACTGACGCCGCCGCTGATCCCGATCAGTTTCACATTCGTGTCGGAATATGCCACGTCGATCTTGCACTGCTCATAGCTTCTCGTGGAGAGAAAACACGCGGGAGAGACCGCATATGCTTTTTTCCCGCATTTTGCAAGACCTGCGGCAATACTGACCAGATTCTGTTCTGCGATCCCGGTCTCCACGAACTGCTCCGGATAAGTCTGAGCAAACGGTGTGAAAGATCCGCTTCCTCTGGAATCGCTGCACAGCGCTACGATATTTTTATCTGTTTTTGCCGCTTCCATCAGCACTTCGCAGATCATCTGCTTATTCGCTGTATTTCCCATTCCTAAAATGCCTCCTTTGCCCGTTTGAAATCTTCCATGATCTGTGTATATTCCTCTGTACTCGGCACTTTGTGATGCCAGGAGACTTGATTTTCCATAACGGAAGATCCTTTTCCTTTGATCGTGTTGGCGATCAGCACCGTCGGTTTCCCTTTGACGGTCTTTGCCTCCTCAAATGCGGCATGAAGTTCGTCAATATCATTGCCGTCTGCCACATCGATCACATGCCATCCGAAACTGCGGAACCGTTCGCACAGATCGTCGTGCGCCATCACATCTTCCGTATTTCCCGAAATCTGCAGCCGGTTCCGGTCTACTATTGCACAGAGATTATCCAGCTTATAATGGCTTGCCGCCATCGCGCCCTCCCAGACGGATCCCTCCGCCAGCTCGCCGTCTCCCATCACGGTATAGACCCGATACGTTCTTCCATCCATTTTTCCGGCTTTCGCCATGCCGACACAGACCGGAAGCCCGTGTCCGAGAGAACCGGAATTCATTTCGATCCCCGGAAGTTTATTGTTCGGATGACCGATGAATTTCGAGCCAAATTTACTGAACGTGCGGTGCAGTTCTTCTTTTGAAAAAAATCCTTTCTCCGCAAGCACGGAATAATAAGCTTCTACCGAATGCCCTTTACTTAGCACAAACAGATCTCTGTTTTTATCCTCCTGATTTTCCGGGCTGATGTTCATCTGTCTGAAATACAGTTCCACAAGAATTTCCATCACACTCATGTCGCCGCCGATATGCCCTGCTTTTCCGGCGCAGATCAGATCGACCGTGTCTTCCCGCAAATCATATGCCAGTCTTTTCAGATTCTTTTCCGCCTTTATCTGCTCATATTCCGCTCTTTTCTGCCCGTTTTCTTCTCTCATCCCCTCATTCTCCTCTCAGATAAGCTTTCACTTCTTCTTCGATCGGATCATAAAGATCCGGTGCGATGCCGATATATTTGCATGCTTCATACAACACCGGAACAACGTCTTTGTGGATTCCGACACAGTGATGGATATACGGTCCCTCCACGATCTTCGCTTCCAGACGTTTGATGTTCTCCACTTCCACCCAGAGATACGTTCCCATTCCTTTCGGTCCGTCCACGCCTTTTGCACGTCCGAGCAGCAGCGAATATTCTCCGTTGTCACCGTCAAATCTGCACAATGTCACATCCCCGTGTTTTGCTTCGGCTGTCAGGCTTCCCGGATGATCAAACGCAAGCGGATAGGTCAGTTTTGGTTTCTCCGCAGCTACCGATACCGGCCATGGTCCGCAATGCTGCAATAATTCTCCGTTGTCCAGATCCGGATGGCGGATCGTCCAGTCCGCAAAGAAGCTGCGCACTTCTCCCATCCCGGCCGCTTCCACAAGCAACGCCGTCACAGCTCCGTGAATGTCCGTCTCACAGACGACCGGAATGCCCTCTTCATTTAAAATCGCATTGGCTGCGCAAGGCATGATCCCGATTTCCGTCTGCAATGCGTTCCAGCACTGGATCGCCGCTGCCTGACAGCCGTATTTTTCCACGAGGTTTTTCATTGCCGCCGCAAGCGCCGCTACATTTTCCACCTCATTTTCTTTGATCTGCACTTCCATCGTCTCATGGATCACATCGAGCATTTCATTTAGTTTTGTCTTTTCCTCCTTGACTGCCTTAATCTCTTCAATGAGTTCCGTCATCGGGATCGGCGATAACTGGATATTAAACTTCTCCAGCAACTCTCCCTCGTTGCACATCGTCGTCCAGAAATCGAACGGACGCGTCGAAATCTGCAGGATCCGGATATTTTTAAATGTTTTTACAACATTGCAGACTGCCAGAAAATCCCGTACGCCGCGCTCGAAAACCGGATCGCATAAGCGACAGTTCGTCAAGTATGTAAACGGCACCCGGAATCGCCGCAGCACCTTTCCGGTCGCGAACAAACCACACTGCGTATCGCGAAGACGCTCCCCGTTTGGTTCCGGGCGCTCGTCCAACGGTCCCCAAAGCAGTACCGGAAGTCCGAGCCGTTTTGCCAGTCTTGCACAGACATACTCGGTTCCGAAATTACAATGCGCGAGCATCAGACCGTCCACGCCCTCTTTTTCAAATTTCTCCGCGATCTTCTCTACATCCCGATCATCATATAACAGCCCCTCCTCGTTGATGTCCGTGATATCAACAAAGTCAATTCCAAGTTCCGTCAGCCGATCCGCAGTCAGTCCGCGATATTTGATCGCATCCGGCGCACTGAAAATACTTCTTCTTGTCGGCACATAACCTAATTTGATTTTTTTCATGACATACTCCTCCGTTTGTTCTGTTTCTGTTGTGTTTCCTAAATTATAAAATTTTGTCAACTTAATATCATTACACTATTAAGAATATTTTACTTAATTTTAAACTTAATTCTTGATTTTTGAGGAATTCTATCTGATAATGAAATAAAACATTTCCAAAGGAGAATTGAGATGTCGATCACAGCAAAAGAACTTGCAAAGAAACTGAATCTTTCCGCGGCGGCCGTCTCCATGGCTTTAAACAACAAGCCCGGAGTCAGCACCGACACAAGAAGACGGATTTTAGACGCCGCTGACAGATACGGTTATGATTTCACGCGCATTACGGAAAAGCAAAATGCCGCCGGAACGATTTATCTTGTCATCTATAAAAAGCACGGCGCGATCGTCGATGACACGCCGTTTTTTTCACAACTTTCCGAGGGGATCACCGACGCCTGCCAACAGTCCGGGTATAAATTAAAAATCCTCTATCTGCTCGGAGAGGACGACGAACTGCTGCCGCAGATCGAAGAGATCCAATATTCCGACTGTATCGGGATCATTTTGCTCGGAACCGAAATGCAGAAAGAAGACACTCTTTTATTTCAACATCTTTCCGTTCCTTTTGTTCTTCTGGACACTTATTTTGAAACGGTCGCCTGCGACTATGTGCTCATCAACAACGTGCAGGGCGCTTACCTTGCCACAAGTCATCTGATCAAAAAGACGCGAAAGCAGCCCGGATATTTAAAGTCTTCCTACGCCATCGGTAACTTTGCCGAACGCAACTCCGGGTTTTTCAAAGCGGTGCGCGCATACGGCATGTCCTCGTCCAAAAGTATCGTTCATGCGCTTACGCCCTCCATCGACGGCGCTTATGCCGATATGAAAGAGATTTTAAACGCAGGGGAAAAGCTCGCCCCATGCTATTTCGCCGACAATGACCTGATCGCAGTCGGAGCCATGAAAGCGCTGAAAGAATACGGCTATCGGATTCCCGAAGATATTGCGATCGTCGGATTTGACAATATTCCGATGAGTCCCATCATCGAACCGGCGCTCACGACCATCCATGTCCCGAAGCAATATATGGGAAAGATCGCGGTACAGAGACTGATCACATTATTGACAGAAAAAGGGACGCAGCCGGTCAAGATCGAGATCTCCACACAGCTGATCGAGAGGAAGAGTGTATCATAGTAAATGTAAATCGATGGATTCACTCAGATTGCTATATATGATCGAACTCTGTAATCAACTCCCCCTGTTCTATTTTCTCTGTCAATTCGAGGATTTTTGTGTGGATTGAATGGATTATTTTTGAAAATTCAGCATCATTTTTCCCCGTAGGGTCATTCAATCCCCAATCCTCTCTATATTTGCACGGTATAGCGGGACATTTCACATTACACCCCATCGTGATCACAATATCTACCTCCGGTATCTCTGATAACAATTTGGAATATTGTGTTTCCTCCATGTTGATCTGATACATTTCTTTCATTAGGCGAACTGCATCTTGATTGATCTGAGGCTTTGTTTCTGTGCCTGCGGAATAACTCTCGAAAACATTTGAAGAAAGATACTTCCCCAATGCCTCCGCAATTTGACTGCGACAAGAATTGTGCACACAGACAAAGGCTACTTTAGTTTTTTTCATAAATGAATTACCGACCTTTCTTTGTTTTATTATTTGCTCAATAATGCTTTTACTTCGTCTACGTTCAATACTTTTCCATAGGATATTACTTCACCATTCAACACCAATGCAGGTGTAGACATTACTCCGTAACTGGCGATTTCTGCAAAATCTGTAATGTGTTCAATCTCATAATCTAATTGAAGTTCCGATATTGCTGTTCTAGTTGCTTTTTCCAATTCCATACATTTTGCACAGCCCGAACCTAATATTTTAATGCCTTGCTCTTGTTTCTTGTTTTCTGCATTTTGCATTGTTTCTGATGTACAATTCCCACCACAACAGCATGATTTTGTTTCTTTTTTCTTTCCAAATAATTTCATTTCTTATTCGCTCCTTTTAAATAAATAACGTACTAAAAATATTAAAGAGATAACCTACAATAATAATGCCAAACGTACAGATGGCAATAAAAAGGGTCAATAGTTTAGGCTTTACCGCTTTTTTCAGCATGATCAAAGACGGTAAACTCAATGTTGTTACAGCTATCATAAATGACAAAATCGTACCTAATTGTGCACCCTTTGAAAGTAATGCTTCTGCTACCGGAATTGTGCCGAAAATATCAGCATACATAGGAACTCCGACAAGAGTGGCTAAGATAACACCAAACGGGTTATTGCTTCCCAAAATATTTTCAATCCATGTTTCAGGTATCCAGTTATGGATCATTGCTCCGATACCCACACCGATCAAAATATATGGAAATACTTTCTTAAATGTTCCAATAACTTGTTCTTTTGCATATTGAACTCTGTCCTTTTTGGTTAAAGCAGGAGATTGAATATCCACATTACTCGCATTTTTCACAAAATCTTCCACATATTTTTCCATGTGCATTTTTTCAATTAAAGTACCACCAATTACAGCGATTATCAAGCCTACAATCACATAAGCAAAGGCAATTTTAGCCCCAAAAATACTCATGAGCAATACAAGACTTCCTAAATCAACCATAGGCGAAGAAATCAAAAAGGAAAACGTTACCCCCAGCGGTAATCCCGCACTTGTAAAGCCAATAAACAACGGGATAGAAGAACATGAACAAAATGGCGTGACCGTTCCCAACAATGCGGATATGATATTTGCTCCGATACCATGAAATCGCCCTAAAATTTTTTTACTTCGTTCAGGTGGAAAATAGCTTTGAATATACGAAATACCGAAAATCAGTAAACATAATAAGATCGTGATTTTGATTACATCGTATAGAAAGAATCGGATACTTCCACCAAAACGACCGGTAATATCCACCCCCAGCAATGATAGTCCATTACCGATTAAGCCCTTCAACCATTTCATACCTAATATCTGGTCTTGAAAAAATAACCATATTGAATTTACCGCTTCCAAAAAATTCCCTCCTTTACATAATATATCAATTTTTTTTGATGTGATAAAGTTATATAAAAGCCATCTTTCGATGACCTTTATTTACAGCAATTCGGTTGATTTTCAGTATTTGGTGTTGTTAATTCCAGCAATCGTTTTGCCGCATATTCACTTCCGCTTTTACTTAGACTGTAATGCGTCCATTTCCCCTCTTGTCTTGCATTGACCATACCGGAGTCGCAAAGTATTTTCATATGGTATGATAAAGCCGATTGTCCTATATTCATGTTTTCAATCAGAACACACGCACATTTTTCTCCGCTCTTTAAGTAATCTAAAATCGTAAGTCTTTTTGTATCACAAAGAGCTTTAAAGATTTTTACGTCCTTTGAAAAATCACTCATTATCATCACTCCTCGTATCAAATTATTTTGATATATCATAAGACTTACAACATAATTTGTCAATACATTACATCAAAATATTTTGATGTATTATTCTTTCTTCCTCGCTGTCAAAGAAGTTATCATAGTGTCCGTGTTTCAATTATAACTTATAATTTATCTTCTCCTCCCTCTTTTCAATCATTTTTGATATCTATGTACAAAGAATAATACAAAAAGAACATACACCATATTTCCACCTTTCAAAATGCTTTTCGGCTGTATAATATAGTGTATGTTCCTTTTCTATCACTTTATCTCACTGCAACGCACTCGATCTCTACCAATCCGTCTAACGGAAGTTTTGCTACCTGTACGCAGCTTCTTGCAGGATATTCTGTATCAAAATACGTTCCGTAAATCTGATTAACCGTTGCAAAATCTGCCAAATCCTTTACAAACACTGTTGTTTTCACAATGTTGTTCAAATCCGCCCCCGCTTCTTTTAACACTGCTTTCAGATTCTTCAGAGCCGCATGTGTCTGCGCTTCAATTCCGTCCGCCAATTTTCCTGTGGAAACATCGATTCCAAGCTGTCCGGATGTATAAATCGTATCTCCCACAATCCAGCCTTGAGAATAGGGTCCGATCGCCTGTGGCGCCTCTGTTGTTGCAATGATTTTCCTTTCCATTGATATTCCTCCAATCATAAATATTGTATTCTGACACCGCTATCGGTTCTGCTATTTTTCCGTATAGCTCGGATTTAATTTTACACGATGGTTCAATGCAAATGCAAGTGCAACTGAAATCAGCAGGATCACAATGTTTCCTATGATCTGTGGAAGTGACGTTGAAACCAATAATACAACGACTGACAATGCCGCCAGCGCAATCGAGATTCCACAAATTAATTTTAACTTTCCACTTCCCACATGAAATGCCGATTTGTTCCACAGTTCCGGCATTTTTTTCGGAAGCTGAAGCGCAGCATATGCAATCACACCTCGGATGATCGTAAACAAGATCACCGTGCTGTTCGCTACGGTATTCAGATCAAGTCCGATCAATATCGGTACAAACCCGATCAGATAAAGAACGATCAAAATATTGTGGTATGTACCGAATTTTTTATTTTTTTCCGCCAGCTTTTTCGGCAGCCATCCATCCGCGCAAGCGCCTGCGATCGGATACACGATCATACCGATATTAAAATTCAATGTTGTCAAAAGTGCAAACATAGCGCCGCCCACAACAAAGAATGTATAGATTGTCTTCGGCATAAATGCAACTGCCGATACGCTCAGCGGCTGATTTGCGACCTGATCCACCGGCAGGACGCCTGCCGCCACAGTGGACATCACCGCATAGACAAGCACAACCGCCGCCGTTGACGCAATGATCACAAACGGAATGTCTTTCGTCGGGTTTTTAGAGACAGAACTATAATTCACAACATACTGCGCTCCGCCTGCTGCAAACGTTAAGTAAATCGATGCCAGAATAAAACCGCCGACTCCTTTTGTCATAAATCCCTCTGTAAAATAATCCGGCTGTATATGCCCGATTCCCAGGCAGATATAAGATGCAATTGCGATCGCCAATACCGCACACAAAATATTTTGAAGTCTGGCAGCCTGTTTGACTCCGAAAATATGCATTACAAATAAAAATGTCAGCACGATAAAGCAAATTAATTTTGCGTTTATCCCCGGAAACAACGACAGAAAGTAATCTGCAAATGAGAGGGTATACATACTGATCGCCAGACAGCTGAATAATTGAATATACAGATAGATCCCTGCCATTCTCTGACCGCTCAAAAATGCGATCTGCGAATACTGTCCTCCACGGAAATTTGCGGTTCCGCCGATGTAAATCTGTGGGATCACTGCAATGATCGTAATGATTCCGGCTACAATATAAGCGATATTGACACTTCGTCCGGTAAATCCAATTGCGATTCCGGTCATCGTCATAATACCGACACCTATGATCTGCCCCACTGCCATGGAAAATAAATCCGTACGCGACAATTTTTTATTTTCTGTGTTTTCCATAATGCTCCCATCCTTTCCTCTCTCTATCGATATAACTCTGTCCTTATACGTTCCAATGCTTCCGTCAACATTTCTCTCGGACATCCCACGTTCAGCCGAAGATGTTCTTCTCCGCCCGGACCAAACCATGCTCCCGGAACACAGATCACGGCGGCGTCTAAAGTTACTCTTTTGAAGATTTCTTTGTCTCCTAGTTTCAGTCCGGACAGATCAAGCCAGCAAAGAAACGTTCCCTCCGGTCGGATCATGCTTACCCCCGGCATCTTCTCCTGCACATAATTTTCAACAAAGTCTACATTTTTCTGCATGTACATAATTTCCTGCTGCGCCCACTCATAGCCTGCCGGAGTATATGCCGCGATCACACTTTCCAATCCAAAAGTGTTCTTTACATCCAAGGACATTGCAACCTGAGTCTTTCCAAATGCATTTCGGATTTCTTCATTTGGAATGATCGACATACTTGCTTTTAATCCTGCAACATTAAATGTTTTTCCCGGAGCTGTCAGATGGATAAAATTTTGCGCGTATTTTTCGTCCAGACTTAACAGCGGATAATGAACATGTCCGTCATAAATAATGTCTCCGTGGATTTCGTCCGATACAAGCATCACCCCGTGCCTCAGGCAAATGTCGGCCATAGCTCTTAATTCTTCTTTTGTCCACACTCTTCCTACCGGATTATGAGGACTGCAAAGAATCATCATTGTATTTTGGGGATTAGATGCAAGTGTCTCCAGTTCGTCCAGATTCATCTCAAATCTTCCGTCACGACAGAGCAGTCCATTGTTCACAACCTTTCTGTTGTCATTTTTCACGATCGATGCAAACGGATCGTATACCGGCTGCTGAATAATAATTCCGTCTCCCTCTTTGCTGAATGTACGGATCGCAATATTGATCCCCGCAACAACAGATGGAATGTATGTGATCCATGATGGATCGACTTCCCAGTCAAAACGCTTTCTCTGCCAGTAACATACGGCTTGATAAAAGCTTTCCATCGGCGCACAATATCCGAAGATTTCCTTGTCCACACGCTCTCTTAGTGCATCTACGATGACCGGCGCACATGCAAAATCGGTATCTGCAAGCCACATCGGAATCATCTCTTCCGGAACCGGACGATGCAGATACGAACTGACCGCTTTCGCATGCCACTTCATATCATTAGTAGATTTCCTGTCAACCTTTCTGTCAAAATCGTAAACCATACTTTCACCCTTTCATTTAGTTTCGCCACTAAATAGTTTTATTGTTAAACTTATTGTATTATCCATCAATCAACATGTCAATATTAGATTATATTTTATCTCTTTTGCACAATTTTCTGTTATTCTACGTTTATTTTAAAACGGATTCTTGTGCACTATGTAAACTTAGCGTCGGTGTACATGGGGAGAAACGGTCGATGAAGAGCAAATATTTCAGCAACATTTTCATAATCAAAAGTCTGGTGTAACCTTTCCGCTTTTGATACAATAAAAAGAAAACTTCTTATTTGGAAAATGGAGTGACGATTATGAATTATCCAAAAGAATTTGATGAATTGGTAAACAGCTTTTATGAAATAGAACGTATCTTAAATGCGCTTGAAAAAAAACCGCGCATTTATGGCACAGACGTACTTCTGTATTCAGGCGAAACACATACGCTCAAGGCAATCGCTGAAAACGAGGGGATCACGCAAAAAGAATTATCTGAATTAATGTACCGTACAAAGGGCGCAACCTCCCTTATGATCGATAAATTAGTAAAGAAAGGGCTTGTCACGAAATCTCCCGGTCGCGGCGACCAGCGCAAGACGACTCTTTGCCTTACCGAAAAGGGAAAACATATTCATGAAGATCATTTAAAACTCGACAACGACCGACTCACTACCTGGTTTCAAAACACTCAGATTCCTCATGAGCAGCTTGTTATCGCCAATCAGGTTGTAAAAGAATACCTGAAAAAATACAAAGAAACATTTATAGAACAACACTAGCGTCGGCATACAAAGTGGAAAACAGTCAACGAAGAGCTAAAACAGGGAGCAGATGCGACTCATACGAGTCACACCTGCTCCCTGTTGGAAACGATCTCTTATTCTTATTTTTCTTATTCAGCTACTGCTGCTTTTTCTTCCTGAGCTGCTGCTTCCGCTTCTCTTTTTGCTTTATCTCTTGCAGTCAGTCTTTCACGTACGCCTTCCATGTATCCCGGTTTATCCAGTTTATACATAGCCAGCGGAATGATTGCTAAGAAGAATACGATTCCCGGAAGTAAGTTTGCAGCGATATTGATACCTTGCTGAACGTGTGGTGTGATATCAACGCCTCCCTGGTATCCAAATGCTCCCATTACAACGAGGAACAATGAGTTTGCGATTGCTGTTGCGATCTTAATCGCTGTTCCCTGGAAAGAGAATGCCATTCCGTCATTTCTGTATCCGTATTTGTCATCGAAATCATCGATCGCGTCAACCATCATACCTGATCCACATGGTCCTGCCATATATCCAAGTCCGTAATATACAAGTACAACAAAGTCAAATACGATGTTCTCATACGGTCCGAAGAAGAGGATGATCAATGCGGATCCCTGAATTACCATAGAAAGGATCGCAGTATTCTTCTTTCCGAATTTCTCGATTATCTTTGGTGTAAACGGCATGATCAATGTTCCTACGATCATCTGCATCATCATGAAAATTGTGATGAATGCAAAGTTCTGTACACAGTGCATATAGAAGTATACCGCTACGGAAATACGTCCCAGTATACCGAACATGTTAAAGAATGAATACATCATTGCACATAACAGGTTCTTGTTCTTGAATACCAGTTTCAGACCATCGCTGATCTTTCCCTGATCTTCTTTCTTTACGGTGATTCTTTCTTTTGACATGATCGCAACTGCCCAGAACATCGGCAGTGCAAGTAATGCCAGCAGGATTGCCGTAGACTGATATCCTGCGGCTTCATCGCCTTTACCAAACCAGAGAACCAGTTTCAATACGAACAGATTCAGGATGATCTGACCGATGGTCATACCCATCATCTGTGCCGCATTCAGTTTATTGATCTCTTTTGGGTCACGGGTCATAACAACCGGCAATGCCAAATACGGTACGTTTGTTACTGTGTAGGACATTCCCAGTCCGATATAAGTGATATACGCGTAAACCAGTTTTCCCGGACCGCCGAATCCCGGTACGGTAAATGTCAAAATTGTAAAGATTACGAGGAAGATTGCACCAACGAAAATATAAGGTCTGAATCTTCCGTGTTTTGTATGTGTACGCTCCATCAATGTTCCCATCATCGGGTCATTGATTCCGTCCCATACTTTTGCGATCAGCATCAACAACGCTACTGCTCCGGTTCCAAGTCCGAACACGTCTGTGTAGAAAATAGACAGATATGTACTTACCATTGTCCAGGAGAGCTGTGATGCGAAGTTACCCATTCCATATACAAAATAGTGTTTTGCAGTCAACGGCGCCATGCCGTATGCATTTAATTTTTGTTCTTTCATGATTTCCTCCGTATCATTCCTTTGACATTACATATTTGCGATCGTCTCGTCAAACTTTTCGTATTTTTCCATCATCTTCGGAAGTGTGTCTTTGTTGGCAACCAGCTTCGGCACGCAAACCTTGATCATATTCTGGATCTCATTGTAATGTTCGTAAATTCCGATATTTGTATTTCTCGCACGCGCGATCTCTTTCTCGGACCACTCTACTTTCACCTTGTCTCCGTCCACGGAAAGATCTCCCCAGATACCGCAGATCGGGCATTCTACATGTGTTGTTCCGTTCATGCTCAAAAGCGGATTGTGGCATACCGGACATACGCCCTCGTCGCCTACCCATGTGTCCACTTCGTCGTACGGTTTTCCAAGTGATTCTGCAACTGCTTTTCCGAGTTCTGCACATTTCTCCATCAGCGCCGGATCAAACAGCGGATGACCGGTTCTTCCCTGATCGTATGCATCCACATGTCCTACACATTTCATGCAGAATGAGAAGCTGAACAGATCCAGCATCGGAAGTCCTAAAGATACCCAGTTGTGAGTCTCAGCACCGCCTACGGAAATAAATCCTGTGTAACGGTCTTTGAAGTATCTCGGATCCAGTTCCGGTTTTCCTTCCGCTTTCCGTTTCTTATTCTCCTCGATCAACGCTGCGCGGTCGTGAGACGGTCCGAAACGGTCAACGAAGTTTTTGAACTGTCCGACGATTCCGACTGCATATACCGGTGCGGCAATGATGATTCCGTCCGCTTCCAGACATGCTTCTTCGAGAATGTGATAGTCATCTTTCATACAGCAGTGGATCTCTGTCTCTCCGTTGTCGCGCATGCGGCTGCAATAATCGCAGGCACGGCAGTGTCCGATGTCCATGCGGACTGTGTTGATGAACTGTACGTCTGCGCCCGCTGCCTTTGCTGCAAACAGCGCTTCTTTTACCATGACGTCACTTCTCTGGTTCTTTCTTCCGAAAGAAATCCCTAATACTTTCATCTTGTTCCCTCCATAAATATAACTTGTTTCTCTATGTCTATTAATTTACAGGATTCGAGTATTTTTTGCTTTCCTGTGCATGACGTGATGTCACTGTAATATTTGTTATCTTTTTCATCAACAAAAAGGTGTAGACAAAAAACATTGTATATTTTTTGTCCACACCTTTTCTTGTATAGGCGACGAGCCAAAGTCCGGGCTTGCCCGAGACCTTGGCGACTGCTTACAATCCCGGAATGTGCCTTTTGGCACTTCCGGTGATTTTAAAACAAATCATCGTATTTCATTCAAAAATCATATCGATACTGAATATCAAGCAGGCGGATCTCCTGCTCCAAAAGCACATATTCCAATTCCAGCGTTTCCTGATCGACTACGATATTTTTCATTTCCACACGAGGCGATGCGCTCCGTTTCAGATATTCCATCTCGTCTTTCGCAAGCCCTTTTGCATACTCCATCCGTTTCCAAATATCCTGCGCGCTTCCATTCTCTCTGTTAATATAGAAGCATTTCACAAGATAATTTCCGTTACGCACATGATCCAGCACGAATTTCAATTTGAGAGGTTCGGAATCTTCGGTATAATTATTTAAATCTTCGACTTTGATCTGATCTTCTTCCGTAAATACATACTGGGAAGACAGTCTCTTGAAATTGTGACAGGCGATCACATACCGTCCCTTTCCGTTCGTCGTCGCAAGCAGATTTTCTTCTTTTGCGATCACATTCGGCAGCAATTTATTCAAAAAGACAAACGCATAATAGGACGGCTTTGCAACTCCGTCTCTGGAAATCAGACCGGAATCCCCGTTTAAGATCATATCCGTATCGTAATATTCGGAATAAACATCCAGCGCATGCCAGTACGCCATCAAATCGATATCACCTGCCATATCGATGCAGTTTTTCACGATATATGCGCCTTGCTCACAACTGTCGTTCAAAAGATTCCGATTGGAGATCGTAAAGTTCCACTCGTCAATGTGAAATTCCGGAACATCAAATCCGGTGCTCTTCATCATATCTTTCATGATCGCAACCTGATTCCGCATGTAACTGCTGTCAATGGATTTTCTGCCGTAACGTTTTCCATTTTCATAAATCGCAATATACTGATAAGAACAGAACGAAAGGAAATCCGGCTGTATCTCCCGCTCTTTCCATTTCAGAAATACGTCTTTACACCAGAGCGTTTCAAATCCTAATATAAATCCGGCGCCGCCCACGCGGATTTCCGGCGAAATGGATTTCAATGTCCTATAAATCACCTCAAAATAAGGAAAATAATTCCCGTCTTCCTCTGCGATCCGGTGTTTCGGGTCGTTCCAATATTCAAAATACCATCGTTCCAGTTCTTCTGCCCCATACCGATTGGCAAGATGCACGCAGAGCGCTCGGATGATCCCTCTAAAGGTATCGTAGGTGTACATTCCCTGATCTTCCATTTCCCGCACACTCCGCTCCGGCGTATACATAAACAGCGTCGGTTTATGCCCCAGTTCCAAATACGGCGTCCATCCGTTTTCCAATAGGAAGTCCAGCACAAGATCCAGTTTCCGGAAATTGTAGCCGTCCTGTCCGTCGAAACATTCCTCCCGCGACAATATATTCCAGATACGCGCATACCGAAATCCTGTTTTCCGCTTGATCTCCCGGAGCTGTTCCTGTACTTCCGACTGCAGGATCGTGTACGCGTCTCCGACACAGATCGCACGGCTGGCGATCCCCCGCATTTTCTCGTACTTTGTCACGTCCATCCGGCAGACACGTCCCTCTTTTGCCGCAACTTCCTGCTTTTGTTCCCGGTAATTCAGATATTCTATGATCTGCGTCCGCTCGCTCTCCGCAAGTTCGGTCTGTGTCTCGCCCGGATTTTCCTCTTTCTGCATCTTTTTCCGGTATTCGCTCGGCGCTTCCCTGTAAACTTCCCGGAATGCTTTCGTAAATGCCGCCGACGTCGGAAACCCGTTGTCCAACGCGATCCGCGTGATATTTTTCTTCGTGTACAGCAGTTCGTCTACCGCATGAAATAGCCGTACATTGTTCAGATATTCCATAAACGTCATACCAAGATGTTTTTTGACATATTTCGACAAATACGCATTGGAAAGATAAAGCCGGTCTGCCAGATCGTTCAGGCTGATCTGGCTCTGATAATTCGCCTGAATATAATTCTGGATCTGCTGGATCCTGATCCTGTCCTGAGAATCTTCCATATGAAGTCTCGAATCGTCCGCTTTCACAAGAAAATTACTTGTCAGGATATAAAGCGCCTCATAACACAGAGCATTCAGATGAAGCGCACCTTTCTGCTCCCGCTCAAAATGCCGTTCCAATATCTTGTCCAGCGTTCCCCTGAGATCCTTATATGCCTCATTGCGGTCTGCCACAGTATTACACCAAAACAAGAGCTGCATTGTTCCGAGTTCTTCTGCAAGTAAATGAAAATCAATTTCAAATCGCGCCCCCAAAAGATCTTCGCTTCCGATCATTTTATGCCGCTTATTTGCATTGATCACGAGCATATCCCCATTCTTCAATATAAAAACTGCATCATCGATCTGAACTTCTAAAGTCCCTTTCAGCACATAAAAGAGTTCCGGATTCTGATGATAATGGGTAGAAATCTCTCCATTTGTAATAAAATGAAACTGCATCAATTTTCTTTCGTTTTCCATCGTTTTCAACCTTTCATCCTGCAAAACTTCTTTTTTAAGTATGCCACAATTGATCGTTTTTCTCAAGAAGAACACTCAAACCGCTCTATCGATATACTATCATTTATTCCCCTTTTGAAGCATAAACAATAAGTTCTGTACCGCACATTCTAACATTTCTTTTGTAATTCTGTTTTCTTCATATCCTTTCCTTATTTGTTGGATGACCGGTGGCCCGCCCGGCATGATAATATCATTTCCTGCCGCAATTGCATCGGCTCCATCCACAACAATGTCCATATCACCCCAATCTGTCACCACAACTCCTTGAAATCCCCACTCTTTCCGCAGAATATCGGTACATAAATCCTTATTTCCTCCGGAAAAAATCCCATTAATTTTGTTAAATGCCGTCATCAGGCATACAATATCTGCTTCCTGAACCAACATTTTAAATGGTTTTAAATATAATTCTCTTGCAGCACGCTCTGTAATGATCGAATCCACCGCATCATAATTCTTTTTTGCATTTCCCCGCCGATATGTTTCCTGTTCGTTCACAGCAAAGTGTTTCGGACATACCAATACGCGATGATTTTCCTGAACCCCTTTCGAAATTTCACAAGCACATGTTCCTGTCAAAAAAGGATCTTCTGAAAAATATTCAAAATTTCTTCCCCCTAACGGATTTCGTTGTAAATTTACCGCAGGAGCTAACCAGACATCGACTTTTTGCTTTTCACATTCCTCGCCAACAGCATTTCCAAACAAATACCATAATTTTCGATCAAATGAACAAGAAATCAACATTTCTGTCGGCCAGCTTATCTCACCAATTCCCGCCGGACCATCTTTATAAAACACAGAATAAATTTCCTTTTCCGGAATTGCCGGCGATACATATCCATTTACACCTGTCGGATGACTGTTCACTGTTACCGGATTTCCCTTGGAATCTGTAATTGTTTCAGGATCATGTTTTTCTGCATATGCTGAAAAAGGAATTCCCGGTCCATATCCGACACATAACGCCATAAGTTGTTCCATTGTTAATTCTGCTATGATTTTATCTTTCTTATGTGATTTCTTATCAAAGCTTTTTTCGGCAACCTTTTTTAAGTTTACCTTATATTTGCATACAAATGTCTGCTCTTTCTGTTTCGTCGTAATAAATGATATTTTCCCTTGATTACATGGTTGTAGCATTAACTTATTTAAACATTTTTCAATCAGAATATCTTCTTTTAATTCAATTTCAACCGCTGGTTCCGTTTTTCTGGAAGAATTTCCGATTCTTAGAAAATACGTCCCTTTCTCTATTATATAAGAAGCTTTTTCTTCCACATAAGTTGCCATTTCTTCCCAAGGGATTTTTATATATACCTTTTTTTCTTCTTCCGGCTGAATATTTTCTGTCTTTTCAAATCCTTTTAATTCTTGATACACTTGCTCGCTTTTACATTTATATTTTGATAAATAGACTTGTACAACTTCCTTCCCCATTCTAGTTCCGATATTTTTCACTACAAATTCCAAAGATATATTTTCGTTTGATGTATAAATATTTTCCAACCGAATAGAAAACTCTGTATAAGATAAACCATGTCCAAATGGAAACAATGGTTCTACCTGAAAAGAATCAAAATACCGATAACCAAGATAAATATTTTCACGATAAACGGTCACCGGGCTTTTTTCATAGTTCACACTTCCGTTTTCAGCCGCATCCAGTCCATAACTTTCATAGGTAAGCAACTGCTCCGGATCATCTTTATTCCAACTAAAATCCTTCCATGCCGGATAATCATGATATGTCTTTGCAATCGTAAAGGGCAGTTTTCCGGATGGATTTGCTTTTCCTACTATAAGATCCGCTAATGCTCCTGCCCCCTCTTCTCCCGGAATACCGATAAATAGAATTCCCTTTATCTGCTTTTTTTCTGTCCATGAGAGGTCTATAAGCCCATTTATATTTAAAATTAAAATAACCGTAGAAAAATTTGCACACACTTGATCGATTAATTGTTGCTCCGACTCCGTCAAATAATAATCTTCCTGTAAATGTCTGTCACATTCTTCCCCTCCGGCATTTCGTCCTAATACGATCATTGCTGTTTTTGTCTGTTGACTCGCATCATGAAGTAATTTTTCCGGTACCGAAAATTCTTTTTCCGGCGCATGATATTTTCCAAAAATCTCATACATCCACCCGCAATTCGATGTCTTCTCCAGCTTCGACCAGTCAATCGTATCTTTTGGTTCTTTCTTATCTTCTTCAATACATTTTAAATAGAAGGACTTCAAACTTTTAACTGTATCGATGCCCGCCTCTTCCAATGCTTCCAATATATTCTTCTTTCCTTCTACATAAGCCGCCCCGGAACCGTTTCCCGAATAGATCATATCTATTTGTGCCCTTCCAAAAATCGCCGCTGTTGTATTAAGTTCCAGTGGAAGTACATTTTCTTCATTTTTCAACAATACAATCGATTCTTCCGCAATTTTTTTTGCAACTGCCTGTTTATTCATAAAGTCTCACTCTCCGTTTTTACCTTTGCATAAAATCCTCTGTCTTTTCCTGAAATCCAACGACTGTTCTTAATTTCAAACTCTCCTTTCAATCTAATATCTTCCGAAGAACTTCCTACTTCCACGCCGATCATTCCCTTTTCAACTTTCCACTTCATCTCCAAATCTAAAAATGCCATCTGGCTTGCCTCTACCTCAAAGATTACTTTTTTCGCCTCTCCCGGCTGTAATGTCATTCTTTTAAATCCGGCTAATTCTTTTACAGGTCTTGTCATACTTGCATACCGATCAACCAAATACAGTTGAACGACTTCATCTCCCACTACTTTTCCTGTGTTTTTGATCATTGCTTCTATACAAATCGTTTCTTCCGGTTCAACTTCCGTTTTATTCAATTTCAACTCACTATACTCAAACGTGGTATAAGAAAGTCCATGCCCGAAAAAGTACCTTGGTCTGTGCGGAAGATCAACGTAATTTGCAAAACCGATGCTGCCGCTTTGATGCCATGCAGAACCATTTGCATGATTATAATAAATCGGTATCTGTCCTGCATGGTATGCCACTGTCAGCGGCAGTTTCCCGCCCGGATTGTACTCTCCGAACAGAACCTTTGTAATCGCCTCCGCGCCTGTCTCTGAAGGATTCCATGCTTCGAGAATTGCATGGAGGTACCGATCGGCTGCATCACTGGATATAGGACGTCCGTTAAAGTGTACTCCGATCAACGGCTTCTTTAATTTTGAAGCGGCAAAGATAAATTTATCCTGACATCCAGGAAGATTAATATCGCTTGCATCGATTCCCTCTCCCATCGATGCCATCGAACAAGTTCCATGCTTTCCTCCCAACGTCAAAATCGCCGCATCCGCTTCTTCTATCGCCTGTAAGGCTTCTTCAAAACCGGATTCATCTTCTCCGGCGATCGGATAACCATATGCATAAATAAATTCCGTGTCCGGATATTGTATTTGTAACTCCTCTAATAAACTTCTGCATTCCGGTTTCTGTACTTTTAAAATACGATCAAATTCTTCCGTTTCATCTGATTGAATATTGGTTCCCGGAACAACTACAATTTCCTTATTTTCCGGATTTTTACACCCACTGACACCTGCAATAGAATTCTCAATTGCATATGTCGATTCAACCATACACATATGAGTATATCCGCCAAAAAATTTTCTTGCACTATTGGCATGTGGTCCGATCACCGCAATCTTTTTCATTGTCTTTTTTAGCGGCAATGTCCCATCATTTTTTAATAAAACAAGGGACTCCATTGCCGAACGAAGAGAAATCTGTCTTGCCTCTTTACTATAAAATGCCTGTTTTAGTTCTTCTCCCTGCAAAGCAAATGGATGCTCGAATAATCCCATTCGAAATTTTGCAGTTAATACCCGCAATACCAATGCATCTAATATCGCAATATCTTCTTCTCCATTCTCAAACTTCTTCTTTAACTCTGCATTGTAGCCGGTCGTATTCGGAAGCTCTATATCCATTCCTGCTTTCATACACATTGCTCCGGCTTCCGCTGCTGTTTCACCAACATGGTGCACATTATGGACATTTCCGACAGCGCCATAATCACTGATGCATACCCCGTCGAATCCCATATCTTCTCTTAACAATTTAGTCAGTATTTCATAAGATGCAGATGCCGGAACACCATCGATCGAACAGTAACAAGGCATAATTCCCTTCAATCCCGCCTCTGAAATTGCTGCCTGGAATGGTTTTGCGTAGATTTCCTGTAACAATCTGGGTGGTGTATCACTATGTGTTCCGTGGATTCCGGCCGCAGAGTTATGAAATGCCAGAAAATGTTTTGCTACACTCTCTGTCTTCCTTCCCGCTTTTTCACCTTCTTGAATCCCTTTTGTATATGCGCTTCCCAAGGCAGAAGCCAAAACCGGATCTTCTCCATAGGTTTCTCCCTGACGCCCCATTCTGGAATCTCTTGAAATATCTAAAACAGGCGCCAGAATATGTGTAATTCCACAGACCGCTTCCTGATTACTCACAATTTGTGCAATCTGTTCTTCTAATTCCGGATCCCAACCGGACGCTCTTCCTATTCCGGACGGAAAACTTGTCGCATCCTGAATAAAGGCCCCGCATAAACCTTCCATATGAAAAATTGCCGGAATGTGATGCGGACTGTTTTTCATTACAATTTCCTGCACATCTTTTTGCCATTTCGCAACATCTTCTAACTTTTCCAAACGACGCATTTCAAGCGTACTTACTTCCCCGATTCCAAATGGTGTCATCGCATCGATCGCGTTCATATCATAAAAAAGCTCCTCAAATGGAAACACACCATTTACCTGTGCCATTTTTTCATCCAAAGACATTTCTTTTAATAAAATTTCCGCTCTTTTTTCCGGCGGCAGCATTGCATTTTTATATCCGTTCTTCATAACTCTCTCCTTCTTTCACAATCACTTCTGCTGTACACGTTTTTGGAATTTCATATTCTAATTCCATTTTCCCATTTTTTTCTTTTTTCCAAAATATCTTTATGTTTCCATGCGGTGTGACCACTTCTCCCTCTGCCCATTTTAAATATCCGGGGATCGGATGTATCCGCACTTTTTGATATGCCGGTGCGCACGGGCGCACGCCTAATATAACTGCCGGCATCTCATACAAGATCACCGCTCCCCACGCATGACAATCACTTCGCTCATCCACCATATTTTCAACGCATGTCGTAAGATGTTTTTGCAGCATCTTACGCCAAGTATTCCATAATAAATCTGTCTTTTCATACAAATTTGTCATTTCCAATGCACGAAAAAGATAAAATGCCATCGCTACGGAACATGGTGCATATCGCTCTGTATCCTTCAACGTTTGTAAAAGTATTTTTCTTCCTTTCTCAATCGATACACTTTCTGTCAGAAGCGCAAACACCTGACAATGTTGACTATACTTTTTCAGATCCGGTCCATCCAGATAAACTCCATTCTGATCTCTGCAAAACTTATTAATTGCAGCACGCACATTTTCCGCCCTGTTTTTATATTCCCGTGCAGTATCTTTCCTCTCCATATATTCCATGATCTCCGCCGCATGCATCAATCCATATATATAAAGAAAACTCTCCATTGTTATAGGTCCGGTCAAACCTGCATCCGGCATGCCTGTTGTTTCCTCCCACTGTGGAGCCCAGTCAATAAAAGACCAATATCCGCGTTCTGTCAGCTTACCGCCTATTTTTCCAACCAATCCACGCTCTTCCAAATGCTCAGCAAAATAATTTAAAATATTGTCCATGCACCCAAGATGTTCTGCTATAAATTTTTTATCTCCATAATAGAGCATAAAATCATGTATCATCAATATGTAATAAATAGAAAATGTCGGAATTACGTTTGGTTCTGTATCCGGATAACAAGAATTCAATGTTCCATCTGCTCTTTGAGATCTTTTAAAATCATTCATACACTGCCTTGCCAATCTGTCGTCTCCGGCAATCGCATATGTATATAGTATTTGACTTCTCGCATCCATCGCGTATTGTAATTGTTCATAAAACGGACAATCTGTATATGTTTCTTGCATACATCGTTTCAGCGATCTTAAACTGATCTCCCATATGTCCTCCAAAGATGAGTCTGATGTTTTTATCTTAGAAATAACTTCTAGAGGATACCCTGTCTCACAATAGTCCAGTCCGGCCAATATAAGTGGTTCGTCCGCTGTATAAATATCCAGCTGAATATAACGAAATGTTCGAAACCAGAATGGTTCATAACTCTCTGTTAACTGGTCACTTCCATTTCCCGCCACAAAATATGTATCTGTAAATCCACACAATTTTCCGTGCACCCAATCTGTACGATCCCCTTTTTTTGCAAATCCACCTATTTTTTCCGGCAATTCAGAAACATACCCTTCACTTGTCAGCAAACGGATTTCACAGCCTTTTCCTTGTTTCATTCTGAGGGAAATAAAACCACACATCAATTCTCCCGCATCAATTTCGATGACTTGATGCGTATGTGGTTTAATGCAAATTTCTTTTTTCCCTTTCAACAACTGATTCCAAAGATCAAATTTTATGTCTTCCTCAGTTCTTTTTATAACGCTCACAAATTTACGCGGTATGACATTCATAAGCGGAATCTGTCTTTTTTGCAAGTTACCCGGACTTACAAGCCGACTGATCTGATCTTTTTTATAACAGCTTGCATTGTCCCACTTACTATCATCATATACACTTTTTTTCCATCCGGTTAATTGTGCGTCCCCTCTTTTCTTCTCTAAAATCTGCAGTTGTGAATACCACGGAAACTCCGAAACCATTCTAAAATCTCTCACTAAAAAGCATTTCCAAGTTTCATCTGCGGTAATTTGTCCACTCTTTTCTTGAATATACAATCCCGGAGTTATTGTTCGAAAAATACTATGATTCCCCCACCCATTAACCGGATAATGCAATACTTCTGCTGCAAGAATATTCTCTCCTTTCTTCAACATCCCTTTTATATTTACTTCATCCAAGAACCAGACTTCTCGATCCCCCTTTGCAGGACCAATCGAAACAAGCTTCTCGTTTACATATAATTTATATCTGGATTCTGCTGAAATTTGAATAATAAAATCTTGTTGAACATCCTCTACAAAAAACTTTTTACGAAATAATCCTACTTGTGCTTTTTCCTGGTCTCTCTGCCAATCGGCGCCCCATATCCAATTTGTATTTTGTTCCTTATCCATACATCAACTCTCCTATTTCTTTCATTGCTCTGAATAAAGATTTACCTGAACGATATGCTTTCTGTGGTCTTGATAATCCGGAAGTAAATCTCCGTTTATTCTCATACCATCCACCCATATTTCTTTTTCTTTAAATTCCTTTGAATTTTTTATATGTATCTCATATTCTGCATTCCGAAACGATCTTGTTATCTCTGCTGATTCCCATTGCTTCGGAAATACGGGACAAATGCGTAACCCTTTATAATCTCGTTTAACACCAAGTATCCCCTCATACAGCGCCATCATCGCCCAAGCTGAAGTACCTGTTGTCCATGACCAATATGATTTTCCATAATACTTCGGATGTGTAGAATAACAGTTTGTAAAAACATAAGGTTCTGCTCCCGACTGCGTCGATGGATTTTTTTCACTGTCCGGCATGATTTTTTTTAGAGTTTCTATTGCTTTGCTCGCTCTTCCCAATTTGCAGTCCATTAAAATCTTAAAACCTGTTGCATGACAATATATTCCGCCGTTTTCAAAAAGTCCCGGCAGCATTCCTGACATTCGTCCTACGTTCGGAGAATACGATTCATATGGCGGCATATTTAGCGGAAATCCGAAATCTTGTTCCATACTATCTACGGATTTCAATAAAGCCGGTAATTTTTCTTCGTCCACAACATCTCCCAATACCGCCCATGTCTGTGCATTTAAGTAAATCTTGCTGCCTTTACTATATCGGGAGCCGATATTTTCTTTTTCACTCAATGCCCGCATATACCATTCTCCGTCCCATGCCGCATCATTAATCTGTTTTTGCAAAATATGGAATTCTTCATCTAAAAACAATGCATATTCTGTCTCCCCAATTTCAAGCATAAGTTTTTTCAATTCCCTCAAAGCCAAACAAAATTGATGGGACAGCATCACGGATTCCGCCTCCGGATCTGTCGTAATATTCAACGCATCATTCCAATCTGCAAAATAAATCCGAATCAATCCATTTTTCCCTTTATCTGAAATCAATCGGTCAACCGCCGCTTTTATATGTTCTAAAACAGCAGCGCTCCCGCCATCCTGCCATTCGATTTCTTGATTTAAGATTGCATAATCTCCGGTCTCTTTCACTAATTCACACACTGCCCAAATGATCCAGAAAGGCTGATCCGAATATCGCGTATCATCATAAGGATACCACGTAAGCACTGCATGTCCGTCTTTAAACTGATGCCGCAAGCATTCCAGAATTTCTTCTTTCGCCTTTTCCGGTCTGTAATTTAGTAACGCCACTGCAATCTGTAAATTGTCTCGTACTCCCTTTTTCCCGACAATGCAACAATCAATCTGTTTTTTCAACCACCAATTCATAATATGGTTTGTTTTCACATCCGGGGTGTTCATTGATAAGGATGCATATTTTTCTGTATTATATTGCTCCGTTTCCTTCAAACACGTCTCAACAACCTGTATGTCCTTATAGTAATCTTTAACTGTTACAGCCTCTTGTAAGGATTCCGATACTCCCAGTATAAAATAAATTTTCTTTTCTTCATTCGCTTCTAATGCCACTTTATTCTGTAAAACTCCGCCTAATACAAACAGAGCGCCTTCCGAATTTGTGCAATCCATTCCTTCGACTACGATTTTAGGTTTCTGAAATAAAGCATAAGCGGAAGCATCTAATTTTGTAATTGTACCATTTTCCCCACAAAATTTTCCCAATTCACCATCATATGCAAAAACCGGCTCTGAAGACGCCAGAAATGCATTATACCTTTTATGAGGCGCAAAGGGGTGTGACGATGCACAATAGATTCCATTTAATTCTTCGTCAAATTTCGTTTCTATACAACGGTACATTTCATAATATCTCGGATACGAAAACCCCTCTAATTCAAATGTTACGGCAGAAAAAATACTAAGTTCGCGTTTCCGTCCGCTTTTATTGTGTAATTTCAATTCCCATACCTCATGAAATCCTCGTTCCGGTACGAAAATTTCCCATGTGCTCTCGATTTCTTCACATTCCGATCCGATCTTCGTAGATCCGATTTTATGTTCGCAGCAATATTTATCAACGCTCTTATTTAATGGGCCTTCTCCTATATTCCAGCATTCCCCGCTGTCTTCATCTCGTATGTAGATATATCTGGCATCATTATTATTGATCATGCACATATCAGCCTTTTCATTAATATAATAACTGCGCCCATGTCCCATCTGCGATACCTGCGCGCAATATCCCTGTTCATTCCATAAATAATTAAACCAATATCTCGGCGGCTTGGAGTCATAGATTGCACAAGTTTTCCCACTGTCTTTAAATTCATAACGCTTCATTTCTCACGATTCCTTTCCTTGCTTCTTATATACAAAAAGCAACGATTTTATATGAAATCGTTGTTTTTTGTATCATTTCTATGTATGATTTACTATTACTGCATCAGCCTTTCACAGCTCCGACCGTAATCCCCTTTACAAAATACTTTTGGAAAAATGGATATAACACCATGATCGGGATAATACCGATTACTGAAATTGCCATTCGTATTCCTGTGGACGGGAAGCTTGCTGCCATCTGTCCGCCGCCGATCTGGGCATTTGACATCATAAATTGCACATCCTGCATAATCCGGTTCAAATAATTTTGCAAGCTGTATAGTTCAGGTTGATTCACATAGTACAATCCGTTGGTCCAATCGTTCCAATAACCGATTCCAACAAAAAGTCCAACCGTTGCCATAACCGGCAATGCCAGTGGCAGCACGATTTTGAAATAAATCCCGAATTCATTTTCACCGTCAACCTTAGCTGCTTCGATCAATTCTGTCGGTATGTTTTGCGCGAAATAATTTTTCATTAACACGACATTAAATCCATTCATCAATAAATTGGGAAATATCAAAGACCATATCGTATTTTTCAAGTGAAAAATCTGTGTCCACATGATATATGACGGAACAATTCCTCCGTTAAACAGCATCGTAAAAAATACAATAAACGAAAAAATCTGTCTGTTTTTAAAATCTTTACGCGAAAGCGGATACGCCAGCAATGGTGTGATAAACAAGCTCAATGCTGTTCCGAAAACCGTAATAAATAATGTCACTCCGTATGCTCTCAATATTTCCGGCGCTTTTTGAAATAAATATTTATAAGAAGTAAAATCAATATTTTTAGGAAAAAAAGTATATCCGCTCTGAATCAATTCGCTTTCATTTGTTATCGATCCCATAACCAAGATCAATAACGGCAATATTGCCGCCAGTGCAAAAATGATCAAAATCACATGTATGATAATTTGAAATACTTTCTCTCCTTTTCCGTATATATTCGACATTTTTTCCTCCTAAAACATTGCATCATCCGGACTTAATTTACGCACGATCGTATTTGCCGCTAAAACCATAATAAATCCGACGATTGATTGATATAACCCTGCTGCCGCTGACATACCAATCTGATTTTGCTGCATCAACGCACGATACACATAGGTATCAATTGTCTGTGTTGTAGGATAAAGTGTTCCTGAATTCAAAGGTATCTGATAAAAAAGTCCAAAATCCGAATAAAAAATTCGTCCGATATTCATGATCGTCAGCATAATGATCGTACTTTTTAAACATGGAAGTGTAATAAGTTTGATTTCCTGCCATTTCGATGCCCCGTCAACTCTCGCCGCCTCATACAGCGATTTGTCAATTCCGATAATCGTCGACATATAAATGATCGATGTATAACCAATTCCCTTCCAAATGTTTACTAACACCAATATAACCGTCCATTTTCCCGGATCGTTATACCAATCCACTGCTTCCAGTCCGAGACTGTTCAAAAAATTATTGATCAGTCCCGTATCTTTACTCAAAAACGCGTAGCCGATATAAGCGCATATAACCCATGACAGTAAATACGGTAATAAAATTACTGTCTGAAAGAATTTTGTCTCTGCTTTCTTCCGCAATTCGCTCAGCATAATGCCCACTGCAATTCCAAGTACCGTTCCCAATACGATAAATACAAGATTATAAAGTATGGTATTTCGTGTCATGATAAAGGCCGCATCTGTTTTAAACAAATACTTGAAATTTTCAAATCCTACCCATGGACTTTTAAAAATTCCCAATCCATAATCTACTTTTTTAAATGCAATGAACATTCCGAGCATCGGTCCGTAATTATTGATCAATAAATACACTAAACCGGGGATCATCATGATGTAAAAAGGCCATTGTTTTTGCAGCGGTTTCTTTTTTGTTCTGCTCATTGTTACTCCTTCTTCCCTTTACCTGACGCGATCATTTGTTTTCTGCCCGCCATGTGTCATATTGCGTCTGCTTTTCTTCTACAAGTTTTCCCATGCCTGCGTCTTCCAGTGCATCGAGGAATTTCGGAATTTCTGTTTCCGGATCAAGAAATCCGCACAAAATTCCCGGTAAGTATTGACTTGTTACATTTCCAATCGTTGCAATCTCCGTAGAAACAGGAGTTGAATCAAACGCAAATCCCAATGCCGGGGAAACTTTCGCTTCTTTATTTGCTTCCTCTTCTACCTTTACATCCAGCGGAACGTTGCCTTCCCATGTTTTTGCTAAAAATCTATTTCCAAAATACCAGTCCATCCCCAAGTCGTATGTGGAATTATCTGCATTCACGCCTTCCGGGTATCCGATCAATCCATCTTCTTTTTCTTCCCAGTGAACGCCTTCAATTCCATATACTAACAGATTCATTACGTCTGCATTAGTAAACATCTCATTTAAAAATTTCATGGATGCTTCCGGATGTTCTGATGTCACAGAAATTCCGAACGAAGCGTTATTCACTCGATTTGTTGTAATGAACGGAGCCGTCAGTTTTTTGTATATTACATCATAACCTGTAGTTTTCTTTATTTTACTTTCCATTGCCTGTACCTGTGAACCAAGTTCAAAATACCCAAACGCCCGTCCGTTTTTCAGGTAAGTATCGGCAGATTCCTGTGTCGTCATTGCATCCTCTAAAATAAATCCTTCCTGATTCCAGCCGTACAGATATTCTGCCAGTTGTTTAAATTCTTCCGTTCCATACAGATTTACAAATGTTTCCTCATCCCCTGGCATCAAAGAAACCAGATCGTCGCCAAGAGAATCTGCAAACGGAACGCTTGTCACCCTATAAGAAGCCGGATTCTGTGAGCTTGGAACAAGAGATAATTCCGGATGTGCCTGATAGATTTTGGAAAACATCTCGGTCATTACATCCATATTTTTTGTATATTCTTCAAAATTTTCCGCCTCTACGATTTCATCTACCGGAAGATTTAATTCCTCAACAAGATCTTTGCGGATCACCAGTCCTAAAACGTCTGTTTTGGGTCCGTGTTCCGGCAATGCATAAACTTCGCCTGCTTTTGATGTACTTTTTAAAAACTCCTCGCCGATTATTTCCTTCGTTTCCGCACCATACTCATTCAGCAGATCACTCATCGGCATGAGCTGACCGTTTGTTAAATATGTACTAAAATTCGGACACATTCCAAACACATCGATCTGCTCTCCGCCGGACTGCATCAAACTGATCTGTGTATCATAATTTGACCAGCTATATCCTTGCAGATCAACCTTTACATTGATCTCCGGTACCAGAATTTCATTCAGCTTCTCTTCGATCGGTTCCAGATCGACTGTCTTGCCCATATGAAAGGCGAATACAATTTCTTCGGTCTCCCCGGCTTCTTTTCCACTGTCCGCTTGTCCTTCTTCTGCTTTCGATCCGCATCCGGTTAAGACAGTTCCCGTGATCATCATCAGTGATAATCCAAGCGCGATTAATTTTTTTCTTTTCATTTTCCTGTGACCTCCCTTGTCCTTATTACTCTTTGTATGTAACTTTATTGTAATCATATTTTTACTTTTTTTCTCTCTCTTTTCCGTTCAGACTCACTACATATAAGACGAAAAGTCCGGCTTATTTTCTTTATTCAGCCGGACTTTTATCGATCATTTTTCTTTTTATCACTAAAAAGAACATTTACTATTATTCTGTTCTGCATATACGTTTATATTCACTTGGCAAAACACCTGTGAATCTGCGGAAAACTTCTGAAAAATAGGAAAAACTGCTGTAACCAAGTTTGGTCGCTATATTCCCGATCGTATCGTTCTCTTGTTGTATCCACTCCTTTGCCTGTTCTATTTTTTGTTCCATGATATATTCGCTAAGAGATTCTCCCGTCTCTTTTTTATAAATCTTTGAAATATAATCGACAGAAAAATTTACTGCCTTCGCGATTTCCTCTCTGCTGATTCTTTCTTCCACATGCTTTTTTATATACTCCTGGATTTCCAAAATCACACCTTTTTCTTCTTTCTTAGACTGATAGATCCTTTCTATTTTGCAGACAGATTTTTTCAGAAATTCTACATATTTTGCTGAAGAATGCAGCGCCTGTTCCAATAGTCCCAATAACTCCTTGTCCCAAAACATTTCTTCTGAAATACTGTTTTCTTCTAAAAATCTATAAATTTCATATTCGCATTTACAAACATTTAATATAAGTTCTTTTAATTGAATATACGGAGCAGGACTCCACGACTGCTCTACAAGATTTTTGATTTCCGGGAAATTTTTTTCATGAAACAGACGTCTCATTTTATGATAAAACATTTCCCACTGATCCTTGTCTTCTACGGATCTTCCTTCCTCAAAAATTCCACTCTCCAAAGAAACGTTTTCCCGGTCAAGCTGCATTAGCTTTATATAGCTCAAATACAATTCTTCTCCATAACAGATTTCATCTGTATATGCCACCATTTTAGCTCCGGCAATTCTCTCGCAGGAATCCAAATATTTTTTCATTTTTTCTTCTAAATCAATCGTATTTTCTACCGGAACAATTACCCATAAATGAGAGTCGTCTATCCAGCCACTCATATTTTTTGTTTTTTCGGTTAAATAGGTTTCTTTCGCAATATTATCCAAAATATATTGCATCAGTCCTGTACTCTCTTCCCATTCTTGTTTTCTTTTGCATATTTTCTTTACAGAAAAAAGAAGCAATTGAAACTGCTGATTATAATCCCACTCGATGCCGATATACGAAGCTTCCTGAGACAGTTTTTCTAAATCCGATGTAGTTTTACTCAGTAATAATTCCTTCCAGAAATCAGTTTCTACTTTTCTTTTATTTCGCTTCCAAAGTCCGCCTCGTTCTTGTTCTTTCTTATCCAATCTTTCCTTTTTAATCTTTAGAACCAGCCCTTCCACGATTTCTCTAAGCTTTTGAAAATCAATCGGCTTTAAAATATAATCATCAACCTGACACCGCATCGCTCTTTGAGCATATTTAAATTCATCGTGACATGTCAAACAAACCGCTTTACATGTATATCCGCTTTCTCTGATCCATTCCAGCAAATCTAAACCGGACGTTCTCGGCATCTCTATATCTGTAATGATAATATCTATTTCTTCCTTCTGAAGGATCTCTTTTGCTTTTTCCACATTGAAGGCACTATATATATGATCAATATCCATCTCATTCCATGCGATATTTTTTTGCAATGCGCGTACTATATAAATTTCATCATCCACGATCAATAACTTCATATTTCCACCCCTTTTATCCTTACAGTTTAATCCGAATCTCCGTACATGCGCCTTTCGGCTCTAAATTATACAAATGAATCAATGCGTCTTCCCCATACATCATCTCCAGCCTGCTCCGCAAATTCATAATCCCGATATGATTCCCCTCGGCTTCCAATCTCTTATTATATCGTTCAAGATACTCTTTTGAATATCCGTTTCCATTATCTTTCACTTGGATCAGTGCCCTGTCGCCCTCTTTTTTTATTGTTAATGAAATAATCGTTTTTCCATATACATCAAGCGCGTATTTCATAGAATTTTCCAATAAAGTCTGTATCATCAACGGGGGAATCTTTATATCCAGCAATTCCGGATCTACCTTTTCCTCATAATGGCAGTCTTCCCCCATTCTTATTTCCATAATTTTCAAGTAATGACTGACATGAAGTAATTCTTCCTTTACCGATACATACTTTTTTCTGCTTCCCATAATATACCGCATATACTGCGCCAAATGCTTGGTGATCCGGTTCACCATCTCCGTATCTCCTACTTGCGCAGTCACACTGATCACATTCAATGCGTTCAGATAAAAATGAGGTTTCATTTGCAGATTCATATAATCAAGTTCCAACTGTTTTCGCTCTAAACTTTCTTCATAAGAATCGATTTTCAGATTGTGGATCTCTCCTACCATTTCATTGAAGGAATCGATTAAATGTTCCATTTCTTTACTTGAATTTTGATTTTCTATCCGGACACTTAAATTTCCTTTCTCAACTTCCGTAATCCCATTTAAAATTTTGTCAACCGGAGCAAATATACTTTTATTTAGTATATGGATAATAAATGGAATCCCAACTCCTAAAACGAGAAATAAAATCACTGTAATTACGATCTGCATATATCCCAAAAGACCGATACATGCTTTTTTCTCCACCACATTCATCAAACGAAAATCTCCGATTGCTGATTCGATTCCGCTTATTAAATACTTATTCCGGTTTCCGGCAAAATAAAAATCATTTAACGCGCCGTCATAAGGCAGATTTTCCAACTCTTCATCCTCTAATTTTGTATAAATCTGTCCTTCCTTCCCTGTAAAACAAAATTTACTTTCTACCGGTAACTCCCATCCCTGTACCGGTTTCATCAGAACGTCATATGTGGTCCAGAAACAAAAAATGATATTCTCATTTCCGGCAGCGCTCAATAATATCCATTCATCTCCGATTCGATACGTCCTCCATTGTCCGTTTAGTTCTGTAAGCTCTCCCATATGGTCACGCACATATTCAAACACACTTCTTCTCATTTTGTAATCCGAGCCATAATCATTAAATAAAACAATAGAATTTTCATTTTTCGGAGAATATGCAATCTGTCCCTCCAACGAATGAAACCCTTGCATCCTCTCTTTGTTTTCCTGCTGATAATTCATTATAGCCTGATATTTTCGTTCCGGATCAAAAGAAGAAAAATCGTAAATACTTCCCTTTTTTATACTTTCTTTTATCAAAATCCCGGATGCCTTATTCAATTCTGCTTCCAGCTCTTTAACATGAACGTCCAATATACTTTGTATATTATGATAAATCTGCTGTTCACTCTTTTTTATTGCATATGTATTCAGAAAAAACAACAATAAAATCACCGGTAATGTAATTCCGATTACTGTAAAAATAATTTTACCTCGTAAAGAAATCCGTATGCCATTCATCGAATAAGCTGCCTCCATTTTGTCTTGATTTCTCAGTATCTAAGTATATATTGTACCATTTCTTCTTGTTTTCGCAATTATTTATTCAGAAAAATGGGGGATTTCTCCCCCATTTTCTATGCGTTCTTTTCTCTTCTTCTTTTTAATTCTTCTTGAATTTTAGGAAGTTTCTCTTCCAAATCAAATTTTCTGAAAATAAAAAACATAATCAAATTGATCACTAACGGAAGGTAGTTAGAAAATGCATAAATACCATACCGCATAGATGGTGTCGCTACACTTAAAGTGGCATCATACGCTGCTAGAGCAAGACATATCGATAAAATAATCGATCCGATTCCGGAGCCGATTTTTGTACCGATTCCGATTGCGCCCGATGAAACCGCAACCATTTTTTTCTCGTATTTATATTCATTATAATCCACTGCCATCGCAAGAAGCACTCCATACAAACACATCATTGGAATCTGTACAAAACTTCCCAAAAGACTTGTTGCTACATAAAGTGTAAAATTGGCCGGAACAATGCATCTGATCCCTGCCGTCAGTGCCGCGCCCATTAAACTTACCAGAACGGTCTTTCGTACACCTAGTTTTGCTATGATCGTTTTCGACATTGCAAACCCCAGAACAGTCGCAAGCATCCCCAATCCTCCGATCATCGCAACCAGATTGTCATTTCCGAAGATCCATTTGCAATAATACGTTCCTGCCGTTCCCGCTAAGGAGTTCGTTACCTGTGTGATCAAATTAAACAGCAGGACAATCACCCAATATTTGTTTCGGAAGAGACAAGATAATGCTTCTTTTAACGGCACATTTTCCTCCTCTTCCACTTCTCCGCCCTGTTCTTCCTGCCGGACATTTGCCATCTTTGCATTCCGTCCGTTTAAATAACAAACAGACAACAGTAATAATACGACTAAAGCAATGATCACACCATATTTGATCCATGCATTTTGATTTCCTCCAAGCATATTCGTAACCGGTATCGTCACAATCGCTATGATCATACCTGACATATAGGTAAATACTGCCCGGAAGATTCCCATCGTCTCTCTTTCACTCTGACTGTTTGTACGAATTACCATCACTGCCGCAAGCGGTGTCCCGATCAGCGTCATGCACACTGCCGTAAGTAAAATATTCGTAACACACGCATAGATCAACGCAGGCAGCTGTCCCGCTTTTATCGGAACAGTGAACAACATCACGATCACGATTGCAAATGGAACCATCATTTGTGCAACCCATTTATAATACTTTCTATTTCCGCCTTTTGAATGATCGATAATGTTTCCAAACCATACATCCGTGATCGCGTCGATTATTTTCGCGATCATCATAATAATTCCGATTCCGCCTACTGCCAAGCCCACTTTATCTGTATAAAAATACGTGAGCTGTCCCACCAGATTGGCAACCAGATTTAATCCCATCTGTCCGCCTGCATCTGCCAGATAATCTCTTTTTCTCATCACCTTTTGGACTCCGTTTTTATCCAATCCTAATTCTTTCGTTTTCCCCATTTCTTCTCACGCTCCTTTTATGCTTCAATGGTCAGTTGATATTGAACACCGGCTGCGGTTCCGTCTAAATGAAACTCCACATTATTCTCTGCACTTTCTTCTGTTTTTTCAGATAATACATTTCCAATCGGATCTAAAATCCTCAATCTCGCTCTTTTTGCCTTTACCAAAATCACACCTTCCAGTGTTTCTGCGAAAAGTTTTCCCTGAAAAACACATTCTGTAAACGGAATCCCCATCATTACCGGTCCTTGTTTGTAGATTGTCTGATCCATCCCCGTCGTTCCCAATGCAGTCAAAATAAAATCTGCCGCCTTATCCATGCAAGGCGTATTCATCGGAAGACAAGAGATGGAAATCCGCTCGTTTTGGGCATGGATTTTCAACTTATCCGACACTTCTATTTCTGCATCCGGCTTTCCGCTGAAATAACTGCAAAACGGAGTTTTGATCTGAAATTTTGATTTCTCCGGATCAAATATAATTTCTTTCGTATCCGACACCAGTTTTCCTTCCAGATACCCTGCATCCTGCTCCAAAATATTCCAGCTTTTCATTGCGTCATCTACATATTTAGCAAATTGGCGGTAATCGCCTTCACCTGCTATTTTTTCAATTTCCGTAAATACCAGTTCTTTTTCACCGACAAAAACTCCCGGATCCGTTTCCTGTCCTTTTACAGCCCTTTTTTTCAACCGGTCTCCATCGTAATATTTTCGCATCGCATCCCGGTATTTAGACCATGCATAGTACACGCCATGCTTTGCCTCACTAAGATCCGCTCCGTTCAAAAATCCTGCATTTACCGCAAGATCCGCATCACCTTGATATTTTTCTCCCCCGTCTAAAAATACATTCCGCATTTCCATAATATACGGGAAGAATGTGCTCGGCATTCCATGATAGTTTGGAAGTGTTTGGAGATCATTTTGGGTATACACAATATCAACTTTGTGTTTTGCCTTTCCGATCAGCCCTTTCAGAAAAACCGAAGCCATAAATCCCCATTGGCATATCACCGCCGGATCATTATACACGTCAAATACATTCCATATTTCATCGGAAGGCTGATCGTCCCAGTTTTCCGATGTATGATGATTATACAAGATCAATCCATCCCAATCGTTTAGACAAGCGTAAGCGATTGTATGTACAAAAGCGGTTGAATGGAAAGGATGTTCTCCATATTCGTTCCACTCGCTCAACATAAATGGTTTTCCCTCGACGATTGCAAGTGACGCCATATTCAAAAGCGTTGTAGCCATCGATCCGATTCCTTTTTGTACCGTAAGCGGATGAACTGATACGTATTCCGTTGGTCCCGGCACTAAATAGGTATTATTTTGGATCGGCAAAAGCGGATGATTAAAATAGCTGTTATTTTCCATTATATCGCCGTCAATATGCCCGTAGACGTCCGCCGCTCCGCCTAATAAATTACTGGTAACAATCGGGACTTTTACCCCAAGGGAATGCAGATAATCTTTCATCATTTTATAGAAATTACGATTCATCCAGATTCCAAATTCCATAAAATCTGCGTATCGTGCCGGACCTGAAAAATCCTCCCATTCTCCCATCGGATCATTTGCCGGCTGGACAAAACTGCCCTCTATAACACGAACGGTCCCTTGCTTTGGATCTTCCTCTTCCCCAAGAGCACATTTCCCTTCATAAGTCCACGCCTCTTTTAATCGTTCTCTTGTATAATATTTCATAAGCAGAAAGTCATTGAACCGCCGTTGAACTTCTTCCCGATACGGCTGCATTTCTTCTCTCGCATCTGCCTCCTGCGCTCCTTTGATCGCAGATTCCTCATTATTGATCTGAACGGTCACTACCGCCGGATCATCGATCAACGCAAGTCCCGTATATGGATTTACATGACATAATAATTGCTTCGCATATTCTTTTTGAAGTTCGATCATTCGAGAATCATACATCGGGTATCTTTTTAAACATGAACCGGGGTTCCCCGGATAATTTAATCCGTCTTCCTGTGTAAAATCTCTTGCAACGATCAAATCTATATGCAAATAAATCCCTTTTTCTTTCAGCTTTGCAATAAAATAATCAAAACGATCCAAACCTTCCGGATGGAAATTTCTCCCATTTCCCCGATCATAGTCTAATAGCGGGGCAACTCTGCAGCTTGACCAGCTTCTTGCCTCATCCGTAATCGGTGCATCTGCCGCATGAAGTCTTATAATATTTACTCCCATGCTTGCAAAACGTTCAGCAAGTTTTTCTGCGGTTTCATGGGTTGGTGTATTCGCCCTTGCCGCAACATTAAATCCCAGAAATTTAGCCCTTGTTCCATCTTCAAAAAACAAATGCCCATGTTTCGTCTGCACAAATCCATGTTTTCCCGCCGGCGCATCTAATAAATGGGAATAATTTAAAACGCCTTGATTCGGTATCGCTTTGTGGATTTGAATATTTTTTTTCATATTCCCTCTTCCTCCTCATCATTTTTCTTCGTCCGTATGTAATTTTCAAGGTACATTTTATTTCAGATAATTTAACAACGTTGTTTTATGATAAACCTCTCTTTTATCACATAGAACAGACTATCATGTCTAAGCCGTCAATTATTGTAAAATATAACTCAAAATTATAAAATACAGTATTGAAATTGATTCTTTTATTCATTATAATTTTTATAAAAGAGTACTTTCATCGAGTAAAAGGAGTTTTTATGGACTACATTCATTTTTGTCGAAGCTATTTTAATGTTACCCACATTCCTGTCAGCCTGCTGGAAAATTCAGTCCCTGTCTATTCTTCAATTTCGGAAGCCTTATCCATACCGTTAGAAAAAAAATTTCCTTTATTTCCTCCCTCTAGAAATCCGGAAATCTGTATTCTCTCGCCAGACCTCGAATATGGACATATCGAAATTGAAAATACTGATCTTGATCTTATCCTCGGTCCTATTTTTAACCTGTCGATTTCTGACGAATTAATCCGGCAATTTATGCATGAGCAGATGATTCCTCTGCAATATAAAGAAGCGCTGTCAGATCTTCTGTACAGCTTACCGAAGATCAGCCATATCCAGTTACTTGAAAATCTTTCTTTGCTTCACCTTTGCCTAAACGATCACTGTATCACTCCGGAAGATTTATTTGAAGAAGATGAAAAAAATTTGCTGCTTCGCTCACAGGCAGAATTGAAACATCATTGCGAAAATCTGGAAAATGAACATTTTCATACTTCCTACGCTTATGAATTGCAGCTCTGTGAACTTGTGCGTAATGGAACCCCCGAAGAATTGAAGAATTTTTTGTTTTCTTCCCAGTCGCTTTGGTACAGTGGCAAGCTTTCCTCCAGTCCGTTGCGTCATGCGAAAAATACATTTATCAGTTTAATTTCAAAAGTCGCTTTAATCGGCGCCATTCCCGGAGGCGTGAATATTGAAAAAACCTATCAGCTTATTGATGAATATGTTCAAGAATGCGAATTGCTGCAGTCAATCGACTCAATCAATCGATTGCAATATACAATGCTTCTCGACTTTTGCCAGAGAGCCGGTGAACAAAAAATCCCTGCCGGTATCTCTTCCGAGGTCTATTTGTGTATGAATTATATTCGCACACACACAAACGAGTCGATCCATATTGAAGACGTCGCTGCCCAAATAAACCGAAGCAGCTCCTATATTATGAAACGCTTTAAATCCGAATTAGGAATTCACATAAATGCATATATTATGCGCTGCAAATTGGAAGAAGCGAAAAGTCTTCTTGTTTATAGTGAAAAGACACTTTCTGAAATCAGTAATTACCTTTGTTTTTCTAATCAATCCTATTTTCAAAATACGTTTAAAAAGCAATATGGGATAACTCCTTTGCAATACAGAAAAAAGCATCAGAAAATTTATTGATTTTCTGATGCTTCCGCATTTATAATCTCACTCGAAGTGCTATTCTGTTTTCTTACAACCGTACCGCCGTATAATATCCCTGATTTACCGCATGATAGATCAGTCCGACTTTGCTGCAGTCACCGATCACATAAGATTCGTCTACTTTTTCACAAAGTGCATCTACCTTATCGTACTCGGAGCGATAACCAAGCGCACATACAACGCTGTCCGCTTCGATCAGAAGTTCTTCTCCGTCACGTTCGCAAAGAACACCGTTTTCTGTTACTTCTTTTACCGTTGTATTGGTATAGATTTCTGCCGATTTTTCTACTTCCGGCATCAATCCGCCACGATAGAAAGAGTTGGCATCTGCCGCAACCTGATCGCGCATCTCGATCACGGCGCACGTTTTACCCTCATGAGCAAAAGATACCGCCGCTTCTGTTCCGACAAGACCTCCGCCCATGATCGCTACACGTTTTCCGAGTTTTTCCGGGTGAAGTTCTGCATCTGCCGCCATCACCACATTTGCCCCGTCAATCCCTTTGATTCCCGGAACCAGTTCTTTGGAGCCGATCGCCACGATCAATGCGTCCGGATCAAACGCCTCGACAAATTCCGGCGTCACTTCCGTATTCAGCCGTACTTCCACTGCCGCTCTCTCAACACGTTTTTTCATCACTTCGCAGAAATCCGCAATGTCTTTCTTGAAATAAGGAGCCGAAGCCGCATACAGATTTCCGCCGAGGCAATCAGCCTTTTCTGCCAGTGTCACCTGATGTCCTCTTGCTGCCGCTGTAAGCGCCGCCTGCATTCCAGCCGGACCGCCTCCTACGATCAGAACCCGTTTTTTGACCGGTGCTTCCGCTCTGCCATATTTCTCCGGAAGCTGCTGTCCCATTGTCGGATTGACGGAACATTTGACTGTCTCGCTCTTTCCGGTCTCACCAAAACATTCGTAGCAGCGCAGACACGGCGTAATGTCATCCGCACAGCCGCACAGTGCTTTTTCCGGCAGATATGGATCTGCAAGGATCGCACGTCCGATTTCCACAACGTCTGCCTGACCGGATGCGATGATCTCCTCCATCTGAGCCGGATCGTTCAGAGAACCGACACAGGCAACCGGAGTCTTCACATGCTTTTTGATCTCTGCCGCCAGATATACATTGACTCCGCGCGGATAAAATGCGGATGGATGGGTTCTGCAGAACATATCCGGATCTTCGTGATTTCCACAGGATACGTTGATCAGATCGACTTTATCATCCACCATTTTTGCCACTTCGACACAATCCGCAAGTCCAAGTCCGCTTTCGGTCAGATCGTCTCCGGAAAGACGGATCTCGATCGGGAATTCCGGTCCCACGCCCTCGCGCACTGCATCCAGCGCCATCATAAGAAAACGTGCCCGGTTCTCCAGACTTCCGCCGAACTCATCGGTTCTCTGGTTGAACACAGGAGATAAGAACTGGGAGAACAGCCATCCATGAGCCGCATGAACCTGTACCATATCAAATCCGCAGTCTTTACACAACTTTCCTGCTTTTTTGTAAGATTCTACAATTTCCAAGATCAATTCCTTCGGCATTTCCTGTACTTCTCCTGCCGGAGTCATCTCATGGCTCGGACCGTATGCAATATCACAGCGATCCTGATCGCCGCCAACGCTGGCAAGTCCGCCGTATTTTCCTCCGTGGGAAAGCTGGATGTTGGCGTATGCTCCTGCGTTGTGGATCGCGCGCGCCGCCTGTGCCATTCCCTGTTTCACACCAAAAGAATCCAATTGCAGCTGCTTGTTATGTGATTTTCCTGTCGCAGAATGTACGATCGCCTCTCCATATGTGACAACACCCGCGCCGCCTTTTGCTTTCTCTTCCAGATAAGCGATCATTTCCGGCGTAAAATGTCCCTCCGTCGTGATCATGCTCGGACTGGTCGGCGCTGCGATGATCCGGTTTTTCATTCGGATATTCCCAATGCGAAGCGGGGAAAACAAATGCGGATACAGTTCTTTCCCTTTCCATTTTTTTGCACCCATCTTTTCTTCCTCCTTTTGTTTTTCGGAATATATTTTGTTATTTTTTTATCATTCAATGGTTAAATCATACCCTCCATATGCTGGGAACAGTCTGGAAACAAGTTCCCGCTCCGCATATGGAGGGTATGCCTCTGTCAGGCTTTCTTCTTTCTCGCTGTTGCCGCGATCACAACCAGCGCTGCGATCGTCATCCCGACAACCGCTACGATATATACGTTGGTCGTCGTAACCTGTCCGAATACGGCTCCTGCGGTCGTATTCAGAAGTGTCGGCGAGATCAGTTGTCCGAAGCAGTTTCCGCAAGTCATACATGCCGCCGCCATCGCCGTGGACGTCGGTTTTACTGCATTGGATACTTCCACCATCGCGGTCGGGATGAACATTCCCTGGGAGAATCCGCAGAATACGGCTCCCACCATCAACAGTACATAGTTCGACGGGAACAGGATCAACAACAGTCCTCCCACGCTGAATGAGAGCATCGCAACCGGAAGCGTATATTTCTTCGTGATTTTAGTCACCGCTCCGAGCAGCAGGCCGATCACGATCTGTGCGCCGGAAAAGATCCCGGTCAGATTTCCCGAAACGGTCGTGCTTCCTGAGAGACTTCCCGACAAATGCATGGAAATGTTCGTGGAAAATGTGATCAGAAACAGCATTTCGATCACGCCGAGAAGCACCGTCTTATATACGTCCTTGTTCAGCTCGATCTTATTTTCTCCGCTCACCGCAACCGTTCCGGTCTCCGGCAGACAGAGTGCGATCAGGATCATCGCGATAAATCCGATCACATTTGTATAGTAAGCATAATGAAAATCCATTGCTCCCAGCGCGCCGCCAAGTGTCGTCACAAGCACCATGCCCGCTCCGACACTGGCTGCCTGGATTCCCATCACACTGACCCGCTCATCGCCCTCGAAAAATTCCGCGACAACCGCAGTGTTCAATGCGATACAAAGTCCCAGCGCTACGCCGTACAACGTACGGGATGCGAACAAAAGCCAGAAGTTATCCGCAAGAAACGGAAGAAATCCGGTGATTCCGGCAGTCAGACCCGCAAAGATCAGCATTTTTTTCTTGCTGACTTTCACAACGAGCCAGCCGGAAACGATCGCCACAACGATGGACAAAAATGTCGGCACGGTGACGAGCATCTGTACAAAGCTGACGCCGACTTCCGGAAAATGTTCCTGAATCATCCCCAGCACCGGGGATACACAAAACTGCAGTCCCTGTATAAACGAGATGCAGATGATCGTAATGATAATTTTTGTTTTTTTTGCCTTACTCACAGATATGCGTCCTTTCTCTCTTACTCTTCACTCTTCTGATTGTCGTCCGCATTCTATGCAAGATCTTCTGCCGCCGCACGGAGTACGAGCATCGCTACGTTTCCAAGCATTTCGTCAACCGGAGCGCTGCGTGAAAAATCGCATACCGGCTGTGCAAATCCCTGAAGTACCGGACCGTACGCATTGGCATGCCCGAAAATCTGGATCAGCTTCACGCCGATATTTCCCGCATGAAGATTTGGGAAGATCAGGACGTTGGCTTTTCCCGCCACTTCGCTTTCCCACTTCACTTTCCGTTCTGCCACCTGCGGGATGATCGCGGAATCCAACTGGAACTCCCCGTCGATCTTGATATCCGGCCGGCTCTCTCTCACAATACCGATCGCTTCCCGGATCACTTCCAGACTCTCGTGTTCGGAACTTCCGCATGTGGAAAATGCAAGCATCGCCACTCTCGGATCCCATCCGAGCAGTTTCGATACGGTGTCCGCAGAGGAAATGGCGATCCCTGCCAGATCTTTCGCATCCGGCTGCGCCGTGATCGCACAGTCTGCAAGTCCGAGCATAGCTCCCTGTGGTCCGTCAAATCCCGGAATATCAGCGATTCCCAGACTGGACACGCTCTCCACGCCCTCCTGCATTCCCACGATCGAAATGGATTCAAAGATCACATCTCCGGTGGAATATTCTTTTCCTGCCGCCACACAGTCTACATGGTGCAGTTTCAGTAAAAACAACGCTGCCCTCAGCGGATCTTTGGATTTTCTTGCCACAGCTTTTGCTGAGAAATCATCGTGTTCTGCCGTATATTCTTCTGCCAGAGCGAGACGGTTTTCTTCCACCGTATAATCGTAATAAGTAAATCCGTCTGTCGCGATCCCGTTTTCTTTGGCAAATGCTTCGATCTCTTCCTGATTTCCCATCAGCACAGGGAATCCGATTCCGGATTCTTTCGTTTTCTGTGCGGTACGGAGGATGTCCGCATTTCCCGTCTCCGGAAACGCTACTTTTTTCGGGCACTGTTTTGCCCGCTCTGTCATTGTCTCGATAAATGTATTCACAATGGCACCTTCCTTATTATTCATCCAGTAACTCTGCTACATAGTCTGCTGCTTCCCCGAATGTTTTGCAGCGTTTGAAGTTCAGGTACGGTACTTCCGCATCGAATTCATCCTCCAGAAATGTTGTCATCTGGGAGTAGTTGGCGGATTTCGGATTGAATGCTGCGAACTCGGTGTTCTCATTCATCTCGGAAGCGTCCGCATTCCAGATTTTGCTTGCTTTTTCAATGATTTTTGCTAATACTTCTTCTCTCATGATCTTGATTCTCCTTCTGTTTTCTGTGTTATATTTTCTTTTTACTTTCTGCGCACGCCGCGGTTGCTGCGCTTATTGTATGCGGCGCGGCTTAAATCGGATTTCCGTCTTAGCCGGAAATCCGCGCGCGCCGTGATACAGCGTGCGCGGTCTTTTTATGCTTTCTGCCGGTTCTTTCTATCGGATGATGATGTCTCCGTCCCGGAATTTCGGCGGGATCACCGGAATCTGCAGGAATGACTCATATTCTCCTCCGGCATAGATCAGGTGATTTCCCTTATTGTCGGTATCCCATGTCAGCGGTTCAAACCAGTCTCCGCGGATGTAACGTCCGGAAACCTGTACACGGATCTGCTGTCCTTTGTGGAAGAAACGGCTTGTCGGAACAAGTTCGATGTCAACCGGAACGATTTCTCCCGGCGTCAGCTTCTCATCGCATGTATGTGCCTGTACCGGACAGTAGTCTGTGGAAAGTTTCTCGTCCAATTTTCTTCTGGAAGCACGGAGTTTGCCCCATACGCCCGGATGATCTTCGCCGAACAATGTGATCGGCAGGAATTCTCCCGTTGTGCTTAATTTCTGCACGTTTACGAAAATATCCATATCATTGTAGCTTTCCGCCGCCACATACAGACGCAGTTTCATATATCCTGTCAGTTCGGTATCTTCCTCAAATTTGTAATCAAAGCATACTTCTCCGGTCGCGCTGTCATAAGATACATGTGCGGCATCTTTGACCGGCTCTGTCTTCATCGAATTGTCGGAAGCGTCCAGATACAGCTTCTCGTATTTTGTACGTTTCAGCGGGAAAGAATCTTCCGCACGGTTTGTCTGGTAATTGAACTCTCCGACATCCTGTACTTCGATCCGTACTTTCGGCGTCAGTTCCCAGCCGTTACGCTCCAGTTTCAGATATCTTGCATAGAATTTCTCCAGATCTTCGATATTCTCATTGCTGTATGCATCCGGCCACTCGAAGTTTCTGTGCGCGCGCAGCCATTTCCGGCGGGATTTACATTTGCGGAATGCATTCATCGATCCGCGCAGATGGAAATGATTCCAGCATGCGGTCTGATATACCGGGATCTTTACTTTTGAGAAATCCGGCTCTTTATCTTTCCAGTATGTGCAGTTTACGAACGGATATTTTTCCAGGTTCATCGGTGTGTTGTCGATGTAGTTCGGTCCGCAAGCCTCACGCATAACAAATGCAACGAATGTTTTTGCAGGGATTCCGCCCTCGCACAGAGACTCTCTGTACATATCAGTTGTAGACTCCCACGGTGCGATACATGCAAGGTGCGGCGGCTGCTGAGCGGCAATTCTCCACTGTGTCATGGCTACGCAGCTGTTTCCTGCCAGACCGCAGCGTCCGTTACACCAATCCTGCTCGGCTGCCCATTCGATAAAGTCATATCCGTCTTTTCCGTCCTGTGTTCCGAACTGAACGAAATCGCCCTCGGAATGTCCGATTCCTCTCGGATCCACATTGGCGATCGCATAGCCGTGACGGCACCAATATCCCGGATCCGGGCTTTCAAACTTGGACATGTCGGATACTGTGTGCGGCGGAACTCCCATGATCTGCCACTCTGCCTGTCCCTCAAACGGACGTTTTCCATAAAAGCTCCAGGAAATGATCAGCGGATATTTTCCCTCTGCTTCCGGTTTGTAAATATCTGCGTATATCGTCACGCCGTCGCGCATTTTTACCGGAACGTCCTGCATACAGATGATGCCGTCCTCCGGGCTGTATGTACGCTGGTTGAGTGCCGGCTGGATCTTTGCATGCTCACGCTCTTCCAGAGACATTGCCTCAAATTCTTCCGCGGTACATGGATCCATCATTTTGGTCATCCAGATTTCCACCTGTTCTCCATCCATGTCCACTGTTTTTAAGATTTTTTCTACTTCACCCATTTGTGTTTTTCCTCCTGACAGTGTTTTCATCAGATGCCCCGGGCAGAAGTTCCTGACCTTAGCATCTTTTCTTTCTTATCATTTTAAAAAAATACAGGCCAGATCGACAGAACACATTGTCTCAGACTGTTCAAATCATACAGTTTTGAAAAAAGTGTTCAATTCTTGCTTTTCTTCTTCAGCTTTAGTAAAATAAATACGGATTTTAAACTTTAAAAACGTAGTAGAAAGGAGTTTTTGCATGGCTGACAATTTTATTGCCGGAAAAACCGCAAAATCCGAACAGACCAGAAAGCGTATCGTGCATACCTTTCTTTCATTGATAGACGAAAAAAAATGGGATAAGATCACGGTCAAAGAACTTTGCGCCCGATCCGAGATCACACGCGGTACTTTTTATCAATATTACAGTGATATTTATGAACTGATGGAGCAGATCCAGGAGACATTGCTGGAAGACATTCAGACACGTTTTGCAAAGATTACCGCCGAATCCCGTTCCGGATTTCCGATCGAAGAATTTCTGGAAAAATTCGATTACGAACCGCCGCAAAATCTGATCGTCTGGTTTGATTTCTGTAAAGACAATCAGGAGGCGATCCGGGCGCTTCTCGACTTACAGAACGGCGATATTTATTTTGAAAAGAAATTAAAACATCTGCTGATCGACACGATCAACGATATGATGGATACCGACGGGCTGCCCCATGACGAACTGCGGAATTACTTTGTCAAAGCCTTTTCGGAACTGCATTTCCTAGCCGCGCGGATCTGGCTGGAATCCGATGAATCCGACTTTTTATCCGTATCGGAAGTTGTAAACTTATTGAATACGATGCGGGTCGGCGCCGGATATCTGACGTTCAAGCGGAACATTTCACCGGAATTTGAACAAAAGATCAAGGGATTATATGATGCCAGCGGTAAAAGACCATAAAACGAAAGGAGACTTCTCTCATGCTCTATGGAATCGGAACCGATATTTTAAATATCCATCAGATCGAATCTTCGGTATCAGATCGGCTGGATCCGTTTGTCCGCAAAATCTATACGCCTGCGGAGATCGAACTGATCGAAAGCCGAACGATTCCGCTGTACAGCTATGCCACACGTTTTGCCGGGAAAGAAGCCGTTTTTAAGGCTTTGAATTTAAACGGAAATGCGATCCGGCTGAATGAGATCGAGATTCTGGAAAATGAAAACGGACAGCCACAGGTCTCACTGCACGGCAGGGCAGAACAATTGGCAAAAGAAAAGAAGATCGCGACGATCATGATCTCCCTTTCTTACGATACCGATTATGCGATTGCTTATGCGGCGGCGGAATACGCGCCTCACTGATCCGCGCCGATTTACTGCTACCATTGATCCATCAATAAAAAATCTCTGATATTTTTATTCGGAATCCCATTTCGACTGCGGGAAATTTCATCCATCGTCACAACATATTTCGGATAGTTGTCCGGTATTTTTTCCAGCACAGAAAATTCCCGCTCTACGGTCCGCTCATCTGCCAGCAGATACGCCACCTGTACATATATTTTTTCATTTCCCTTTTTCGCCACAAAATCTACTTCCTGTGTATCTGCCTTTCCGACATACACTTCATAGCCCCGGCGCAGTAATTCCATATAAATAATATTTTCAAGTATCTGGTCTATATCCCGCAGATTATTTCCGTAAATAGCTTCGCGCATTCCATGATCCGCCAGATAAATCTTCTCCTGAAACTGCAGAACCCGTTTGCCAATTACGTCTTCGCGTTTGACAAAATGGAACAGACAAGCCGATTTTCCGTATTCAATATAGTTATAAACAGTCTCCATTGAAAGACTTCTGCGCTCATTCTTCAAATATTTTATAATGTTTCCCGCCGAAAACGTATGCCCGATCCCGGTTATAAAATAGAGAAAAATCCGTTTCAACTGTTCAAGATCACGAATCTTATAACGTTCCGCAATATCTTTCAAAATAATCGATGAGTAAATATCATTCAAATATTGTTTGACACTTTCATCCTGAAAAGGAAATTGATATAAAAACGGCATTCCTCCCTGCACCAGATAGCGCTGAAAGTTTTGAGGGGACGCTTCCTCCCCAACTGCCGAAAGCATTTCCCCATAAGAAAACGGATACACCTTAAACTCTACATATCGTCCTCCGAGATAAGTTGCCAATTCCCCCGACAGCATCTTCGCATTTGATCCCGTAATATAAATATCTACATCAAAATCAATCATACAGGCATTTACCATGGTCTCCCATCCGGTAAGTTCCTGAATCTCGTCCAGCATCAGATATACTCTTTTTTTAGACTTCTCCGTAAACTGCTTAATATGCTGATAACATGTTTCAACCGATTGAAGATATGTTTCCGACTTTGATTCAAAATTCACAAAAAGAAACTGCTCCTGCTCCGCCCCCTGTTTTATTAAATCTTCCTGTATCAATTGGAGCATAACAGATTTTCCGCATCGTCGGATTCCGGTTAATACTTTCACAATATTCTGGTTCATAAACGGTCGGATTTTTCTTATATACAACTCTCGTTCGATCATTTTCTCACCCTCTTTTTAATCTCTTATTTATAGAGTATACCAGAATCCTTTTTTCTATTCAAGAAGACTATCAACTTATACTAGAATCTTTTATCACCATCTCATTTTTTATACTTATACTGGAATTCTTAATCTTTTAAAAAGAAATAGCCGGCGAAAAATACCTTACTGATCTGCGCCGATTTCCAGAAGCAGCCCCGTCTCTTCCAGCAGATCCGCATACGCAACCAGAGGTTTTCCATCCGGCCAACGTACATCCAGATACGGTTTTCTTCCCGATGTCCGTTCTGCCATTCCTACTACTTCTTCATACGTCGCATCCGATTCCAGTTTCACATGGTGCAGCGACGGACCATGCTGATCCAGCCACTCCTGAAATACGCCCGGCCCGGTCGGTGTGCAAAGCTCGATCTCATATCCCTCTCCCCGGAAAATTGCCGTGCGGATATTCAGTCCCACACCGTCATTTACAAGTTTGTCATCGAAAAAAGGACTTGCGCTTTCGATCTTCCACGGTCCGATCCCCAATTCTTCTTCATAGATCTTCACTGCTTTCTCCAAGTCTCTCACAACGATCCCAAGATGCAGTACCTTTCCAAATTCCAGTCCCATATTTTTCTCCTCCATTTCATCACAGAATCTTCATTGTCCGTATTCTACCATCTTTACGCCTCTGTTTCTTGTACATTTCCGTTCTATTCCATGTAAGATTTTGTATAAAAAAGAGACGCCGCTCATTTGGACGTCTCTTTGGATAAAAATCATATTTTACTTTTTACCCAAAGCGAACACTTTCAATACACATGAAATCTTCCATATAAAGCGATTTTCTGCGTTATCCGCAATCGCTGTACGTCCAGTACAGCTCATTTGTCTGCCTTTAAAATCGCTTTTTCTGAAAGATTTCATGCCGCAGGGTCTCAAAATCGTGTGCAGTATCATTTTACAAGGAAGTAGATTGAGGCGTACAGGGCGTACGCCAAATGATACTGACGCAGTAAAAGGTCTGCACACGATTTTTGAGACTGGTTTAAAAGTGTTCGCTTTGGGTATTCTTACCGTTTAAATCTTCCGACTTTTGTCAGACGGTTCGGCAGTTTCGGTACTTTGCCCGATGTCTTGATGATCGCCCCCGCATCGCAGGCTTCGATACATTTTTCACACTGGTCGCAGTCAAATTCATCGATCATATGGATGTATTTTGCTTTTCCCTCGATACAGTCTTTCGGGCATACATCCGCACATTCTCCGCATCCCTGACAGAGCTTCGGATCGATGTAGATCACTTCTTCCGAGAAGCATACGCCTGCCGGACATTTTTTCTTCTTGATATGCGCTGTAAATTCGCTCTCGAATTTCTCCACCGCGCTCAAAGCGATCTTCGAGGAAACCTGTCCCATCGTACATGGTGTGGAATACGTCATCGCCTCCCCGATCTCCTTTGTCAGATCAAGGAATTCCGCTTTTCCTCTTCCCTCGGTCGTCTCTTTCTGCATATACTGTAACTGCAGAAGTCCCTCGCGGCAAAATACACATTTTCCGCAGCTCTGTTTGCGGGACGCAAGCAATGCTTTTTCGGTCTCGCTTACGATACAGTCGGAAGCTTTCAGGACACGGATCACACCGTTGTCCGGATGTACTTCTTCCAATGTCATCTCTGCCGCTTCCGGTCCGTAATATTCATATCCGATGCAGAACCCTTTTGCGCCTGCCGCATCTTCTGTCAGCTCGGACACTTTTGTCTCTGCAGATACTTTTTTCAGTTCGCCTCCGTTGACCGATACATACACGCCGTCTTCACAGCATCCGGCAAATGTGTCTGCAAGGTTTGCCGCTGTCACGATATGAAGCAGCGCGCAGCCTTTACATGCACGCACATTGACCAATCCTATGATTACTTCCACGCCTGCCTGTTCTGCCGCTTCTTTTACAGATGCTTCCAGATCTGCCGCATATTCCGGAAGATAGAGCACTTTTTTCTCTGTTCCGAGCGCATATGCCGCAATGGAAATTCCTTCCATTACTTTCTTCGGATCTGCTTTCAATACTTCCAAAAGAACACCGGTTGTGTCCGCATTATTTAATGCGGCAACAACACCAAGTTCTTTTTCTTCTTCTTTACTTTCTTCTATTGCATGGGAAAGACGGTCGGAAAGAAGCTCTTTTTCCAGTCCGTATTCCAAAAGTCCGGAAGTTTTGATCTGCTCAAAAACTTCTTCTTTGCTTAATTTCATTGCACATTCCAAAGCACTCATCTTCCTTACGCCTCCTTATTCTCTGTAAAATCGCCCCAAAGTCTCGGTCCGGAGATCTGCAGACGAAGATCGCACTGCAGACAGCGTCCTGCTTCCGCGCAAATGTCGGAATCGCAGATTCCATGGTCGAATAAGTTAAAGTTATCCTGACGTTTCTCTGCCTCGTCGATCTGTGGCTCTTTCCGTTCTTCGTATCCGAATCCCGGGCGCTGTCCGATATACGGATCTGCATTCTGTTCCGGAGCCAGTTTCTCGGAAATGTCTCCGTCTCCGCCCAGATATTTATCGATCTGGCTTGCCGCCTCACGTCCGGATTCAATTGCCATGATCACAGATTTTGTTCCGTAGATCACGTCTCCTGCTGCGAAAATACCTTCCACTGATGTAGACTTATCTTTTTCCATATCTTTTACAACGATACTGTTTCCTCTTCCCAGTTCCAGTCCGGCTTCTTCTGTGATGTCCGGTCTCTGTCCGACTGCAAAGATTACTGTATCTGCATCAATATGGTGTTCGCTTCCTTCTTCTTTTTCGATGATCGCACGACGGTTTTCATCAAAGGTAAAGGATTTTACATTCATGAAATCTACACCTGTCACATGATCTTCTCCCGTGATCCGTTCAAATGTCTGTGCCGGATGTACGAAGATTCCTTCTTCCTGTGCCTGTGTGATTTCTTCTTCATCTGCTGTCATCACATCTCTTGCTTCCAGACAAGCCAGATGAATTTCTTCTGCGCCAAGACGTTTTGCGGTTCTTGCACAGTCAAACGCAACGTTTCCTCCACCGAGAACGATGATCCGCTTTCCGATTCCGGTCTCATTTCCCATGCTTGCATTGCGCAGGAAATCTGCGTTTAAGATCACGCCGTCCAGCTCGCTTCCCTCCATCGGAAGACGCACGCCTTTATGTCCGCCGATCGTCATCAGCACTGCGTCGTATTCTTTCAGAAGCTCTGCCGGCTTCTCAACCTTTGTGTTCACTTCGATCTTCACGCCCTGCTCTTCGATCACTTTTGCTTCCTCTGCGATGATCTCTCTCGGCAGACGATAGGACGGGATTCCGTATGCCATCATACCGCCGACGGTCGGAAGCGCTTCTTTCAATGTCACGTCATGTCCCTGTTTGCGCAGGTAATATGCCGCTGTCAGACCTGCCGGACCTGCTCCGACTACGCATACTTTCTTTCCGGTATCTGCAAGCTGTTTTCCTTTTCCTTTCCAGTAAGAACCGGTATCATGGTCAGCCGCATACCGTTTGATGTTACGGATCGACATTGCTTCATTTACTTCTTTTCTCTTACATTCCAATTCGCATACATGATTACAGATATATCCTAATGCTTTCGGGAACGGAACTTTTTCACGGATCACTGCTGCCGCCGCATCAAATTCTCCGTTTTTCACATGGCGGATATAACGCGGTACATCTGTGTGAGCCGGACAAGCGTGACGGCAAGGTACGACTGCATCTTCTTTTTTCACTTCGCTGTTCATCAATTTGTCGCGGATCGTTCCTGTCGGACAGACTTCTACACAAGCGCCGCAGAAACGACAGTCAGCGTCTTTTAACAGCTTGTTATGTAAGGTTCCGACATAAGTCTCCATTTCTTTTTTCTGATACTGAAGAACTTTCACTCCACGAAGTTCATTACATGCGCGCACACATCTTCCGCAAAGAACACAACGGTTCATATCGTGCAGGATCAGCGGATTGTCTTCCTGCGGACGGAATCCTTTTGTGCGCATTTTCAGACGTCCGGTCTTCGGTCCGATATACTGGATCAATGTCTGCAGCTCGCAGTTTCCGTATTTCGGACATGTGGAACAGTCTTCCGGATGTCCGGTCAGAAGCAGCTCCAGCGCCAACATTCTAAGTTTTTCCAGTTCCGGTGTTTTTGTATGGATTACCATCCCGTCTTTTGCTTTTAATGTACAAGAAGTCGTTGCGCCTTCCTGTCCCTCTACTTCTACCACACACATCCGACAAGAACCAAGCGGGCTCAAATCTTTGTGATGACACAGATGTGGAATGTAGATTCCTGCATCCAGCGCACATTCCAGCACATTTTTATTATCCGGAACTTCTAATCGGATTCCGTCAATCGTTATCACTGCCATGTCAATAACCTCTCTTTCTCATTTTGTTCTTTAAATCCACTAAATATCTTCTAAATATCCTTTAAAATAACAGACGCACACATCCGTACATTCCCGCATCATTTCCAAGTGTTGCCAATGTGATTTCTGTTTTTTCACAAGCATGGAATGTCCGTTCTGTAAAATGTTTCCTGATTCCGTTGATCAGGATTTCTCCGGCACGAGATACGCCTCCTCCGATCACGAATACTTCCGGATCTACGATGGATGCGATATTTGCCAAAGCTGTTCCTAAAATCTTGCAGAGTTTCTCTACCAATTCTTTTGCCATTTTATCGCCGTCTTTTGCCGCATCGAAAATGTCTTTTGCAGTCAGGTTTTCCAGACTTCTTAATACGGTCTCGCTATCGTCTGCTTCCAGTCTCTGTTTTGCCATGCGTACAATTCCTGTGGCGGAAGCATACTGTTCCAGACAACCTTTCTTTCCGCATCCGCAAGTATCCGTCTCATCTTCCTGAACTTTGATGTGTCCGATCTCTCCGCCTGCGCCGTGGAATCCGGAGATCATTTTTCCGCCGATGATGATTCCTCCGCCGACGCCGGTTCCAAGTGTGACCATGACAACATCTTCATGCCCTTTTCCGCCGCCTTGCCACATCTCGCCCAATGCAGCTACATTCGCGTCGTTTCCGGCTTTTACAAGAAGTCCTGTCTTCTCAGACAGAAGCTGTTCCACATTGATCACGCCCCATCCGAGGTTTACACATTTATGTACGGTTCCGTCTGCTCCGACCGGTCCCGGTACGCCAAGTCCGATTCCCTGTACGTCCTCTTTGGAAATCTGTTTTTCTTCCATCTTTCCGAGAACCGCAGCCGCTACATCATCCAAAATTGCTGCTCCGTTATTTTCAGTGTTTGTCGGAATCTCCCATTTTTCAACGATCACACCGCTCATATCAAACAATCCGATCTTACATGTTGTTCCTCCAATGTCTACTCCAAATCCATACTTTTTCATTGATTTTTCTCCTTTTTTTCTTTTTTCACCGATGCGATCAACACGATCACTCCAAATATCAACATTCCGACAAAGGAAATCTCAAATTGATTTTTTGCCGAGTTTTCACCAAGAAGTTTTGCTGCCTTTCCAAGAAAAATCGGTGCGATCAGTCCTCCGATTCCACCGATGATCGAAAACATTCCGCTTGCCTTTGCAACAGCTTCCTGTTCTACCGAAATCGAGATCAGGTAAGAACCGATTGCCATAAAGCAGCTTAATGATACTCCGCAAAGTGCGCTTGCAATATATATCCCTGCCATTCCCGGTACAAACAAGATCACACCATATCCTGCCGATGCCGCAAATATAGAGAAGGATAATGTATATGTTTTAAAAAATCCGGAAATTTTTCCGAAAAACATTCCCATAAGCAAGGCAAACGCTGCATTTACTGCCGTTACCACTCCTGTCACAGATGGATCGTCGGTAATATTCTGCAAAATGTAAATTCCGATGTTTGTATTATAAGCATTGATAAACAAGGTATGTACAAACGATGCAAACGAAATAACGAATACCATTTTATTCAATTTAAGTTCCGACGATTTTTCCACTTTGACAGGAGGTGTTTCGATCAATACGATTTTTACTCCGATCATTGCCGCAAACGCGATCAAATACACAAGATAAAAATATCGATAGCCAATGCCTGCCAGCATTCCTCCCAGCAGATTTCCGACCATAGTTCCGATTCCCATTCCGACAACATGCAGTCCCATATATCCCGCACGCTCTTCCGGCGGGAAAAACTCACTGATGATCGCCGTATTCATCGGTCCCATAATACCAAATCCGAATCCGATCACTATACGCGCCAATAAAAGAACCGCAAAACTTTCCAGGAAAAAAGGAATCACACCGCAGCATCCGACAATAAACAATCCCATTAATGTAATATTTTTCTTACTGATCTTTGTAGTCAGCCAGCCAACCATCAGCGATCCAACGATCAAGAGCACATATACGATCGTCTGCAAAAGCTGTACGGCGCTCGTTCCATACTGCTGATATTTCTCATTCAAGATCCCAAGTACAGGAAGAATCCCCGTAATATTCAGTCCGAATGCAAATGCGACGATCAATACGCTGATTGCCACCCGCCGTTTTACCGATGATGTGATTTCCGTTCTTGTCACACATTCTGACATTTTTCAACCTCTTTTCGATCTTATTCGCAAGATTGTAATACGTCCCAGTGCTCCGCGAGCTTTCCTTCTTCCAGTCTGTAAATATCAACGACACGACATCTTGTCGTTCCGTCCGGAGCTACATTTTTCAGATAGACCGCAACCATATCGTTTTCCGCGATCAACATCTGGATATCAAGGGCAAATTCCGGATGCTCCCGAAATTTCTCCGCAAAAGCCCGTTTCAGCCCGTCTCTTCCCTGTTCTACTCCCGGGTTATGCTGAACGTAATCTTCCCTCACGTAGCGATCCGCCGAATCCACGATATGATCGTTGAAAAACTCCTGATAAAATCTGCGGATCACTTCTTTATTTTTTTCCTCCATATTCTACCTCCGCCCGTTTTCGGGTCAATTTGATCTCAGGCTTCCTTATAAGCCTGTTTTCTAAAACAGAGCGGATACCGTTTCCAAAAAGGAGTCATACCCGCTCTGCCGCTTTATTTTACACTATCTGCTATGAATCTGACGTTTCCGACTTTGTTTCTTGGCTTTATTTCTTAGCTTTGTTTCTTAGTCTTCGTCTTCTACATACTCTGCCGCGCTCATACCTGCGATACGTCCGGTATTTACCGCAAATCCCATGGAGTTACCCGGAAGCAGGAACATGTAGCTGTCGTCATAAATGTTACATGCGTCTGCACCTGCCGCATACAGTCCCGGAACCGGCTCGAAATCTTTATCGCATGCTTCGCAGTTCTCGTTGATGCGGATTCCGCCGACTGTTCCGTATCCGCCCGGACGGATCCGTGCCGCATAGTATGGAGCTTTTGTCAGAGGTCTCATATATTTCTTCGGTTTGAAGAATTCTTCGTCTGTGCTGTCGCAGAAATCATTGTATTCATCTACGGTATCTACCAGATTGTCTACATCGATCCCTACCATTTCAGCCAGTTCTTCAATGCTGTCCGCAATGAACAGTCCCTCGTTTCCGTTTGCCTGTGCCATCTTTACGCCCTCAACGAAATCTGATACATCCGGATCCGGACGAACAAGGCTTACGTTGTCAACGCCGTTCTTCATGTAGTATTTTGCTATGGAAGAATCAATGATGCTGATGACTACTTTTCCTTTCTGGTGAGAAGCCACATTGGAAAGGAATGTTGTGTTCTGCATATGATCTTCGTTCATCACACGTTTTCCCTGCAGGTTTACAAGGAGGTTTGGCTGGCTCATGATATTTCCAACGCTTCCCGGAAGATCGTCCACGCCCTCGATCGCAGCTGCCTGTTCGATACGTACCGGAAGTTTGTCCGCGCCTGCTTCCCATGCCATCTTCAGACCGTCTCCCATGATTCCCGGGATTGCGAAGTTGAACATATCTACGCCGTGTTTGTATCCTGTCTCTTCTTCGATGAACTCTTTGTTGCATCCGGCTCCGCCTGTACAGATGATCGCTGCCTTACATGCGATCTCGATCTCTTTTCCGTCTTTATCTGTAGCAAGAACGCCTGCTACTTTTCCGTCTTTCTTGATGATCTTCTTTGCCGGAGTTTCCAACAGGAATTTTACGCCCAGTTCCTGTGCTCTCGCGTAAAGTGCTTTGTTCATAAAGGACGCCGCTCTCGGTCCGATTCCTGTATCTGTCTTTACAATATGCCATGTTGCTTCTGATTTCGGGAAGTAACGGAACGCTCCCTCGAACTCTACGCCCATGTCTTCCAGCCACTCGATCGTCTCTCCGGACTGCTCGAAGTAACGTTTTACAAGTCTCGCGTCTACATTATAATGTGTGTATTCCATGAACATATTGAATGCTTTTTCCACGCTGATGTCGATCATGTTCTGTTTCTGGTACTTCGTTCCGATTCCTAACGGTCCCATTCCCATGTTTGCCGCGCCGCCGACTGCCGCTGCTTTCTCTACAACGATGACTTCAGCTCCGTCTTCTGCTGCCTGAACGGCTGCGGATAATCCGGACGGACCGCCTGCAATTACTACGATTTGTGTTTCATAATCTGCCATTGTCTTTCCCTCGCTTTTTTACTATTAATAAGTTCCTTGATTTACTGTTATTGTACTTTCTTTTTTCAAACGGAAATATCTGTTTTTTGATGAAAAACGCCCCGTTTTTTGTCCTAAAATATATGATTTTTTCAAAGAACAGCAAAAAAACATATATCATTTTTGCTGTCACGGTAAATATGTCACGTCAAACTCCGGCAATTGTCTCGTATCTTCCCGGTAGAGATCCGAAACCGCATATCCGAGACTGCATCCCTCAAATGCATAGTTTTCTTCTTCCGGGAGTCCGAACAAGCGCTTCATCGCCGACTGATCTTTCACATCGCTGACGCCGGAGCAAAGTTTGAACCCCAGCCCCAGTTCGGTCGCACGCAGCCACATATTCTCCATTACATAGCCGAGCGCCGCATGTTCTCTTGCAGGCCGCCCTGCCCGCTCCGCCGCTACGATCAGAAGCGGCGCCATAAAAAGATCCACAGGTTTCTTTCCCGCACCATTTTTGACTGCTCCGGCATAAACAGGGTATTTTTCTTCCAAATGTTTTTCTTCTACTTCACGCAGATCTTCTTTTCTTGCCTCCAGAACAAGATCCATCAGTTTTTCCGCCGTTTCGCTTCCTCTTTTTATCACAAAGAAATGACGGAAATCAGTCTTTCCTGCCTGTGCCAGCCCGGCAAACGGAGCCTGTCTTCCCGCTTCCAGAACCTGTTCGATCTGCTCTCGCTTCACTTCTTCCTCTGTATAATTTCTTGTGGACTTTCTTTTTCGGATCGCCTCATATACTTCCATTTTTATGTCTCCTTAAAGCACAATTCAGCAACAAGTCTCCCTGCTGCTGAATCTGTGTGTTTTTATCTTATTTTTCAAATTCGATCGCTTTTCCGGTGCGGGCGGATTCTCTTACCGCATCCATTACGCACAGTACGCGTCTTACCTGTTCCGGTTTTACGATCACGTCTTCTTCACCGTTAAATGCTTTCAAGAAATGTTCAAAATACATTCTATGCGATACATTTACTTCCGGAAGTGCTTCTTCCTGAAGAAGTCCCGGTGCAGCCGGTCCAAAACTTCTTGTCGGTCCTGCCGCTGTCATTGTGATCTTTCCAGGTACGTTTTCAAGCAAGTGTGCTGTACGCACAATCTTTCCTTCTCCTGCGAAACCATCGATCATTGCAGATCCTTTGTTTCCGCCGATGAACCATCCGCGCTTTGGAGTCAGGTAATATGTTCCAAGCTCGATTTCTGCTGTTACGCCATTTGCAAATTTCATGATGATGTTAAAGTAGTCATCTACGTTTTCATTGATAACATTCTGCACATCCGCATAAAGAGATACGATGTCAGATTTTACCATATCCAGCATCTGGTCGATCAAATGAACCCCCCAGTCGTAGAGCATTCCTCCGCCCATCTCCGGATATACGTGCCAGTCATGCATGTTTCCGTTGAATCCGTAAAGCTGGGATTTGATCACATACATATCGCCGACCATGTTTTTATCATAAACTTCTTTCATGATGCGGTAGTCGGTATCCCATCTTCTCTGCTGATGTACGGTAAAGATCACGCCGTTCTCTTTACATGCCGCTACCATCTCGTCAAACTCTGCAACGCTCATTGCTGCCGGTTTTTCACAGATAACATGCTTTTTCGCTGCTGCCGCTTTCTTTACCATCTCCGGGTGGCTCGGGTTCGGAGTGGATACCATTACAACATTGATGTCAGCTTTTTCCAACATTTCATCAATGCTTCCATATGTTTCAACTCCTTCCGGAGCATCTTTTAACTGTTCCGGATTTGTATCTGCAACTGCTACAAGATCGATTTCATCAAATGTAGCCATCATATCTGCGTCACAATGTCCCATAAAACCAAATCCAACGATACCTAATTTCATTTTTTCCATAATCTGTCCATTCCTTTCCACGAAAAATTCTTATCCTTCGATTGCTCTTCTCATTGCTTCCTGATGACGTCTTACCTGTTCGATACTGTCTACTTCCATATCTGCTCTCAAGTGCTCGCCGCCTTCGTACTCTGAACTTAAATATCCTTTGTATCCGGCTTTCTTGAATGCTTCTACAACTTCCGGGATTGCAACTGCTGTTTCTGTGTAATCTTCATGAACATTGTAGAATTTTGCATGTGTATGGAAAATATAATCGATATTGTCGATAATATCCTGCGGATCTGACCAGGAATATGTAAAGGAAGATCCTGCGTACATCATATCTGCCGGACCGCCGTCTGCTTTCTCAACAGCTTCCATCATTTCTTTCATTCCGTTTGCCATACGGTATTCCATATTGGCTTTTCCAAGATCCAGATCATATTTGATCTTTACGAATCCTTTTTCGATTCTCTGTGCATATGCATCGTCTACGATCTTAATACATTCTTCAGATGCACCCATTCTTCTTGCTTTATCTCTCAAAACATCCGGGATGTTCTTACAGAAGATACCCATATCCGGAATAAATCCGAAATATTTTGTTCCTGTGCGGTGGATCATTTCCATATATCCGTCAGCCCAACCGGAGTTCAAAGAGAATGGTGCGTGAACTTCCAGACCGATCTTAACGTCCATTTTCTCTGCATATTCCAAACTTTCTTCGATTACATCCATCGGAGTGGAAACAAGTGTACGCAGATTTTTGAATCCGAGCATAGATGCCAGACGGATGTCACGTTTCATCATATTTACCTGCTCGCCAAGGGAAAGCATACGGTTGTCATAAATGTGATTTTCCAAAAATGCATCGTAGCAGGAAGGCTCCAAATTGTATTTTTTCAGCCATCCGAACCACTGCTCACGGAATGCTTCATCCTCGATCGGAAGCGGGAATCTGCGGATCATCTGCTCTGCCAGAAGCTCTACTCCTGTTGCGCCTGTCTTTGCTGTCTCACACAGACATCCTTCTAAATCAAGCTGTTTGTTGTAATATTCATCTTGATAACTGTACAGGGAAACACTTCTTTTAATATCGTAACTCATATCTTGTTCCTCCTTACTCAATCACGAAATCTGCTTCACATACCGCTTCGATCTGGAACGGCATATAAGACGGGGCGATAATCTGCAATGTATTGATGTGGTGGTTTCCTTTGGAAAGTCCGCCTTCTGTCAATACGGTTACTGTTGCATAATCTCCGAATTCCCAACGGTAGTCGGAATCGATTACTGTACGCATTTCTTCCAATGTAAATGTTTCTCCGTTTACGGTCAGACGAACTGCCTCTCTCGGATAGTCCACGCCGTCTACATTTACTTTGATGTCTCTTACGATAGAGAGTGTAATTCCACGATAATACTGTGCTTTGAACTGAAATTCAAAACCAGTTACTTTTCCGTCTGCTTCGATATTTTTAAATCCGTCCGGATTGTAAATCTGTCTTCCAGCCATTTTTGATTTCCTCCTCAAATCGCTTTTCCTGTATTCTTTTTAATCAATAAAAACGGCAGAACCGTTTCCGGCACATCGCAGTCGATATGCCGGGTTCATCGTCTATGTAATCGAGCAATGGGAAGTGATTTCACGTTCGATGCCTGGAGGTACTGCCGTAGTTATTTTATTAGTCGAAGAATACTTCTTTTCCGGTTTCTGCTGATTTGTAGATTGCTTCCAAAATCTGAGTTACTACAAATGCCTGTTCCGGTTTTACAAGCGGATCTGTGTCATTCAGGATTGCTTCCAGCCACTGTGTCTGCTCACGAACTGCTTCTGCTGCTGCTCCGCCTTCGAAGAAGTCAACAACGCCTGCCGGAGAAATTGTCTTTTCCATCAACTGATTGTGCTCTACTGTGTTGTAGATCAGTTCATCCTGAGGATAGCTTCCGCCATGGTGGATCTCAGCGCCTGCTTTTGTTCCGCAAAGTGTTGTAGATGCTTCCATAGATTTCAGTACGTTCAATGCCCATGATGCCTCAAGGTAGATTGTAGCACCGTTTTTCATTTTGATCAGACCGAATGCAGAGTCTTCTACTTCAAATGTTTCCGGATCCCATGGTCCGAATACGTTTCCTTCCGGACCGTCTGCCTGACGTCCCAGTTTGTAGAATACCTGTCCGGATACAGATGCCGGCTCGTAGTTGTTCATCATCCACAGTGTGATGTCCAGTGCGTGTGTTCCGATATCGATCAGCGGTCCGCCTCCCTGAAGCGCTTTGTTCGGGAATACTCCCCAGGTCGGAACTGCTCTTCTTCTCAAAGCGTGAGCTTTTGCAAAGTAGATATCTCCCAGTTCTCCGTTTTCACAGGAAGCGTGAAGTGTCTGTGTATCGTCACGCAGACGGTTCTGGTATCCGATCGTGAATTTCTTTCCGGAAGCTTTCCAAGCATCCAGCATCTTCTGAGCATCTTCTGTGTTGTGAGCCATCGGCTTCTCACACATAACGTGTTTTCCTGCTTCAAATGCAGCTACTGTGATCGGGCAGTGAGCAACGTTCGGTGTACATACATGTACAACGTCGATGTCAACGCTCTTGTCTGCAAGCATTTCTTTGTAATCTGTATAAACTTTCGCACCCTCTGCACCGTATTCTTTAGCGGCTTTTTCTGCACGCTCCGGAATGATGTCACAGAAAGCTACCATTTCTGCTTTGTCAGCGTTTGCTTTCAAAGACGGCATATGCTTCTGATTTGCGATTCCACCACATCCAACAATTGCAACTCTTAATTTTTCCATGATTGTTCTCCTTTTTGATTCTTATTTCTCACGCCTTAAACGGCGGTTACTCACTTTGTTTCGCTTCAATATGCTAACTCAAGAATCCAGCCGCATTCGCGTCTGCCGCGCTTACGCACTTCCGATTCTTTCGTTAACAGCTCGGGTAAAAACAAATGTCTGCTTCGCAGCCACTTGCCCCTGCCATCAGCTCAAGAATCCAGCCGCTCACGCGCCTCTCGTGCTTACGCACTCCCGATTCTTTCGCTGTCATCGTATGCACAAAAGTAAATACTCACTTCGTTCGTGCTTCCTTTTGTCTGCATACTAGATGACAAACTGTTTCAGATATCTCTGGCTTAATACGAGGGAATCTTCCACTTTTTCTTTGCTTCCCTCAAACGCTTTATCTTCTACTTCGATACATGTATATCCGTCGAATCCGATGTCTGTCAATGCTGATACATATTTACCCCAGTCTACATCGCCGAGCCCCGGAAGTTTCGGTGACATGAAATCAAGCGGATAAGCCATGATTCCGCAGTCATTCAGGCGGTCTCTGTATACTTTGATATCTTTATAATGTACATGGAAGATCTTGTCTTTAAACTCATAGATCGGTTTGATGTAATCGATCATCTGCCATACAAAATGAGATGGGTCATAATTGATTCCGAGATTGTCGCTGTCCAGAATCTTGAACACTTCTCTCCAGATCTTCGGTGTTGTCATCAGGTTCTGTCCGCCCGGCCACTGATCCGGTCCGAACAACATCGGGCAGTTCTCGATCGCAACTTTCACATCATTTTCTTCTGCCAGTTTGATGATCGACGACCATACTTCTTTCACCAGTTCCAGATTCTCTTCCACTGTCTTTGTCTGGTCTCTTCCGATAAATGTTGTCACCATGCCGACGCCCAGTTTTGCGCTTGCAAGGATTACATTTTTCAGATGTGCAACTGCTGCCGCTCTTTTTTCCAGATCTCCGTCCATTGTGTTCGGATAAAATGCCAGAGAAGAAATGTCTACATTTTTCTCTTTGCTGTAATCCAGAATGTGTTTCGCATATGCGTCATCTTCCAGCACACGATCCACATCGATGTGGCTCACACCGGCATATCTTCTCTCCGCTTTTCCCTGCGGCCAGCATGCAACTTCCACACACTCAAATCCGTGGTCTGCTGCAAAATCCATCATTTCCTCGTAGGTCCATGTGTCAAGAATTGCACTCACAAATCCTAATTTCATTGTCCTGTCTCCTTTTCTTTTTGAGTTTCCCTCTGAACTTGACTTCATTATAGCCTGTTCAAAAAAGAAAAACTTTCCTCAAATTATCCTAATTTACTAGTTCTTTTAGACTCTTTTTCTCTTCCACGGAAAAAGAGGACAAAAAAAGCATGTCTTTTTTTGTCCTCTGAAAAAAATCATTTTATTACTTCTGTGCAATCTCTTCTAATGAAATTCTTTGATATACCTGTTTTCCTTTGTGTATGCTTTCCATTCTTGGGTTCCTTTGCACTCCGGAACTCCTGTTTTCATGAAATTTGTCCAGTATGTCACCATTTCATCACTTAATTTTTGATCTTCTTCCGTCATCGGACGCCAACATCTATGTAATGTTCCAAACATATACCATACTTCTCCTGTGTGAAAAGCCCCCCAATCATCTCCCGGAAGTTCATGGGAAAAATAATATAAATACGCAGGTTTATCTGCTTCGCTTCGCTTCATACACCAGCGCTTACATTCTTCCATTAGCCTTCCGGTTCTCTTTTCTTCAATTTCTTCTTTTGTAGATCCTAATTCATCTGTAACTACACCACACATATATGGAATATTTTTCATTTTTCCTGTTTTCCATACTTCACCGACAGTTTTCTCTAAAACATAACCGTCTACACAAGGAACCACAACAATCCCTTTCCCCATTTTCTGACATTCTAAATCGAATCTTTGTCTGGCTTCTTTAATTCTTTCAGGTGATAATTTACGAAGTTCTTCCAGATTTTTTGCTCCTGTCTCTCTTACAAAAATCTCACCAATTTCTTCTTCCTCTTTCATTGTCGGTGTATAAAGCAATGAATCTGCACAAGTCATTCCACTTTGCATAATCGCTTTAGCCGGTATATTTTCTGTCAATTTACTGGATATAAGTATTTGCGTACTCATGCTTCCTGCCGATTGACCAAACACAGTAATATTATTTTTATCTCCACCAAATTTTTCAATATTCCTTTCCACCCATTTTAATGCAGCAATCTGATCCAAGATTCCGTAATTTCCGGAAATCCCTTTTTCATTTTCCTCACTTAACCATGGATGAGCTAAAAAGCCATATATATTTAAACGGTAATTTATTGTGACAAGAATAACCCCTTTTTTGCAGTATTCTTCTCCATCAAATTCTATTTCACTGCTAAATCCACCACCAAATCCGCCGCCGTGTATCCAAAATGCCACCGGAAGTAATTCCTCACTTTTTTCCTTAGGAACCCAGATATTTAGATACAAACAATCTTCACTCATTTCCGGCAAATACTCCTGCGCACTGTAAAACTCTTTGAGGAATCGTCCTGTATATGGATCATCTGCCTTTGGTAAATTTTGAAAACACATGGACGGAAATGTATCTGCATGATATACGCCTTCCCATTCGTCCATTTCCTGCGGTGCTTTCCATCTTAATTCACCAATCGGTGGTTTTGCATACGGTATTCCCTTAAACACAATGCACTCATCTCTTAGAACCCCTTCTACGATCCCCTTATCTGTTTTTACTTGTCTCTCCATTCTTATTCCTCCATTCTACTACAATATAATCTCTTTTTCACAAACCGTACTCTGAATACTCCACTTATTTCTATGAATGCTCCACTTATTTTTCACTTAATTTATTTCTTATTTCTTGCATCTTCTTTTCATTTATGTTGTAAAAAAGCAATGGTACTGCACTTAAAAGCATACAAATCACAGGCAAAAGATTTGCCGCAAAATTAATCCCATGCTGAATTTCCGTTGTAATATCTCCTCCGGCCACATAACCAAATACACCTATGATTGCAACGCCAACCGCACTTCCAATACCGCCTCCGATTTTATTCATTAAACCATTACAGGAAAATGCCATTCCCTCTGTACGTACTCCATGCTCCGCTTCATACTCATCTACAGCATCAATCAAAAGACCTCCGCCGCAAGGTGATCCCAAACTATACATTCCAAATAAAATACTGCTGACAATCATATAAGGAATATTTGTATAAGGTCCTACATACATCATAAACAATCCTATACTGCCAAACATAATTCCTAACAGCGCCACTTTCTTTTTCCCAAATTTTTTCATTAACATCGGTGCCATCGGGAAACAAACCATACCTACAATATTCGGAATGATCATCAAGATTCCCATCATAGCTGTGTTTTGTACGCAGTACATATAAAAGTAAACCATAACGCCGACACGCCCCATAACTGCAGTCATAAGAAGCAATGTATAACAAAATAGCAGCATTAAATTTCTATTCTTTAAAATTGCCTTTACCATTTCTTTTATACCGACAGTATTTACTTGTTCTGCCTCATTTTCTTTTGTTGTAACATTTTCCTTACAAACACTAACTACAATAAAATTCAAAATTACAGCTATAACGGCATATAACGCAGCTGTTTTCTGATACCCATTCTGTGCAGATCCATTTCCAAGTGCATTTACGATCGGAAGAGTACATGATGTAAGCAACATTCCGCCTATTGCTCCTCCCATCATACTTGCAGAAAATAATTTGTTTACTTTATCCGGTTTTTTAGTCATTCTGGATGGCAAGGCATTAAATGGTACATTCGATACTGTATATGCCATTCCTAATCCAATATATGTTACATAAGCCCATATCAATTTTCCTGTGTCATTAAAATCAGGCGTTGAAAAAGTCAGTATTGTAAAAATAACAAGTACTATCGATCCGATTAAAATAAATGGTCGATATTTTCCCCATTTTGAATGACTCTTATCCATGATTGCGCCCATAATCGGATCATTGATTCCATCCCATACTTTTGCAATCAGCATCAGCATTGCAACCGATGAGGCTGCCAGACCAAACACATCCGTATAAAAAATAACCAAATATGTACTAACCATTGTCCACGATAGCTGAGCCGCAAAATTGCCCAATCCATATATTCCTATTTGTACGGCACCTACTTCTTTTTTTCCTTTCATTTCCTTTTGATTCCTCCTTTAATTTGATGTAACTAATTTTAATATTTCTTATCTTCTTCTACTACCGAACACTCACCATTCCATTTTTCTATAATTTCCTTTTATTTCATTTCAAAGAAAGATGATGCAAAAATCAACAACATATTGTCAATTTTTGCATCATCTTTCTTTTCATGTTATGCAAATAAGAATTCCTTCATTTAATTCCAAATCAAATTCCAGCTTTAAATTCCCATTCTCAATATTCTTCCATGTCACTTCCATTCTAGGAATACATTGTTTCTGCATATATTCAATTTCAAATCGATTTAATGAATCCATATATCCAAGCTTTTTCCATTCTCCTAAAAGCATTCCATCTGATTCACTTATACAAAATCTACTGATTTTCTTTTTTCCATTTTCTAAATTTTTTAATATCATCCGAATTTCTCTTTTTTCTGTTTCCATGAAGATATATGGCAATTCTTGTACCATCAATGCATTCTCTTCCTGCAATTTATACTCATCTCTGAAAGTTCCCGGATAGAAAACTAAAATATTATACTCATTTCTCCCTCTAGTTGTAATGATATAATCCTTACCATGCGAAATCACTTCACCTGTTATGAATTTCCAAAATTCAAATGCAAAATATGCCGGTTTACACAATCCATCTTTCGTGATTAATCCAGTCGCACCCACAAAAGGAGTCGCCACATCATAAAACTGAGATTGCCAATCACTAATACTGCCATAGCACATAGCATCTACTTCCCCAATCATGTCCGTCATTTGACGCAGTATATGACAAGCTTTTGCAGTACTATCATTATAAATATTTCGTTCCGATAATGATGTATTCCATTCTGTAATCCAAATCGGGGTATACGGATACCCTATTTCTGATAACATCTCTTTATATTCTTCCCAATCCCTTTTTACAAAATGCTTATCCGCATATATATCAAATAATTTAAACTTTCCCTCCCCTTCCATTTTCACTTCATACGGATAAGAAATAAATGTCAAAAAATCCGGTCGTTCTTTCCTGTTTTTCCAAAATTCCAGATATTCTTTTAACAAAACCCTGTTCATAGTACTGTTAATACCACATCCACCAATTTGGGCTTTCGGCAAATACGAGCGAATACATTTCCACCCTGTCAGATATATTTGTTCATAAGGAATATATGAATTTAAATTTTCCTTTTTTTCTAAATCTTCTGAAATTTCAAACATCCATTTTTTTACTTCACTATACGTATATCTTTCAATCATATGTTCCAAGAAGCGATTAAGTAATCCTTCCCATTCTTCTAATGATCCAATAACATTTTCCTGATCCATATTTTCTACGAAATTCTTTCCGCTTCCAATATCTACAACATTTTTTCTTCTTTTCTCCGGGAACTCCAAAAAAGGGACAACCCCTATTTCTCTTAAAAAATCAAAAGCTACATCCATCTTGTCAAAATTTAATTTTTCCCATTGATGATCCCGACGTAATTTTAATTTCCAATCAAATATATTCGATATTCTGACATACTTCACTTGAAACTGTTCTACAACGAAACGTACATGTTCCTGAACCTGTCTTTCCAACAGATCCGCAAGCATACCTATATTTATGCAAACGAAATGAGGATTCTTTTTCGTACTCATTTCCCGCACATTTACACAGATATTTTCTATTTCTGATTTTCCCTCTGTTATTTGATTCTTTCCCGGATTAATCCGCGCTCTTAAATATTCCTGCGCTTCTTTTTCTATTGCCAAACAATTCTCCACCTGCTCTTTTCTGCGAAAAGCACTTGGAGATTCCCCAAATTTTTCATGAAAATTTTTATTAAATACCGAGAGATTGGAAAATCCACATTCATATGCCACTTTTGTTATTGATTTTCCTGTACTCAATAATCTCTCTCTGGCTTTTTCTAAACGTACTGATCGTACATAGTCCACAAATTTCTTTCCGGTACTTTTTTTAAACCACCTAGAAAACGTAGATTCCGACATAAACGCTCTCTCAGACAACATCTTTAGATTTAAAGGCTCTTGATAATGTTCATCTATATATGTCAATACATCTTGTATTGTTTGATCTGAAATATTTTTTTGCTCATATTGCATTGAGAATTGTGTTTTTAAACATTCCCACAGTGTATAATATAAACTATTGATTACTAAAATTTTTTGCGGATCAACATACTGCTCTAATATTACTTTCAAAATATATCGAATTTTTCGATAATCTTCTTCCGGATATTTGCTACTATTACAGCGGATAATATAATCTTTACTTCCAATTCCTAATTGCAGTTGATACGATTCCATGTAGCTCTTCAAGAGCAAAACATCCTCTTTGGTTTTGCTTTTCCATTCATATTCACTTTCAGGAGAAATAACCACAATATCATGTTCCTGCATCAAAAACAAATCCTTTTTATTTTCAAAAACAACCTGCCCCTGAATTATATATATCAATACCCATTTATCACATTGTTTTAACATTTCCTGATTTGCTTTTATAATGACAAGTTTTCTTTTCATTTCGTCCATTTGTTTTCCCTACGTTTCTTTATATAGCTCTCCTATATTTTTCAGGAAAGACTACGATATACACTATCCGTCAACAAATTATTGTAATATGCTATTAACTTCTGTAATATATTCAAGTATTTTCCCCTTTAATATTGATAATGAATATCCAGCGCCCGGATCTCATGTGCCAAAAGCTTGGTCTCCACACGGAGGATTCCGTCTTCCACATGGATTTTTCTCATCTCGACTTTTGGCGTCGCATTACGTCTCAAATATTCGATCTCTCCTTTTGACAGATCTCGGAGATATTCCATATCCCGCCAAAGCTCCTGGACACTTCCGTTTTCCGGGTTCACATAGAAGCTCCGCATAATATAATCGCCGTTTTCCACATTCCGGATCTCAAATTTCAAATGGATCGCGTCCAGATCTTCATACAATTCCCCGATGTCTTTCACATCGATATCCTTTTCTTCTTTCATTGTATAGCGGTAATTCAATTGTTTGCAGTTATGACAGACAATCGTATAATTTCCGTGTCCGTTCGTACTTAGCAACGCATTTTCCGTCTTTCCGAGCAGATCCGACTGCAGAAAATACAGAAAATGAAATGCGTAGAACGACGGTTTTTTAATACCGTCCCGGCTTAAAAGTCCGCTTTCCCCATACAGAACGCCGTCCGTATCGTAAAATTCGGAATGCAGATCCGATCCGTGCCAGAATCCCATCATATCTACATTCCCGACAGATTCGATACAGGTTTTCATCACATACGCCCCCTGCGCGCAGCTGTCGTTGATACAGTTCCGATTGGAGATCGTAAAATTCCACTCTGTAATATGAAGTTCCGCCGGTTCAAATTCCTCTTCTTTCAGCACCTCTTTAAAAATATTCAGTTGATTTTTTGTAAAATTACTGTCCAGAGACCGTTTTCCAAAATATACGCCGTCCTGTTGAAGCAGTAAATACGAATAGGAATAAACGGTCAGAAAATCCGGATGAACCTGCCGCTTCTTCCAGTTGCGTATCAGGCGGTGATACTGATGCGTGTCATAACCAAGCGCGATCCCCGCCCCGCCGACCTTGATCTTCTCCGAAATCCGCTTCAATGCATGATATCCGATTTCAAAACAGTCGAAATACCACCCATTCTCATCCTGCATATTCAGCCGGTCGTCTTTCCACAATTCAAAATACCATGTTTCCACCACATCCATCCCATACCGGTTGATCAGATGAGAGGCAAAATCATGCATGACTTTTTGATAACTTTCCCTGTCATGGAAAATGATCTCATTGTCTTTGCTCGTCATCGCGGAGTTGATCGAATAGCTGACGTCCATCGGTTTGAACGACAGTTCGATGTACGGTTTCAGCCCATTGTCCACAAGAAAATCCAATCCTCTGTCCACACGGCTGAAATTGTACCGCCAATTCCCGTCCTCGCCCTCATCGTACATATCCTGCACAAAAATATTCCAGATACGCACATACGAAAAACCGATCTCCTCTTTCATCACAAGAAGCTGCTGCTGCATGTCGCTGTCCAGAAGCGCGTCGATCTTTCCGATATTGATGATCCGGCTCCAGTTTTTTGAAAGCGGGACTGTTTTGTTCGCATCCACCGCGAACAACTCCCGATTTTTCGTCGCCACATCGTCCTGCACGCTGATCCCGCCGGCAAGATACTGTTTGACCCTTTCCTCCACTGCCTCTCTCGATCCGGAATCTTCTTTTTTCTCTTCCGCCTGTTCTTTTCGGATACTGCTCCGGTATGCGGACGGCGTCATATTATAAATATCCCGAAATGCTTTGTTAAACGAAGCCGTCGTCGGGAATCCATTGTCCAGCGCGATCCTTGTGATCTTTTTCTCGGTATAAAGCAGATCGTCCACCGCATGGAACAAACGGATATTGTTGACATATTCCAGAAAACTCAATCCGAACCGTTTTTTAATGTATTTTGACAAATATGCATTGGACAGATACAATTTCTTCGCGAGATCGTTCAGACTGATCTGCTTTTGATAATTCGCCTGCACATAATTCTGAATTTCAAATACGCGTGAATTGTCCGGCGCTCCCTTTCCTTTCAGCCGGCTGTCGTCCGCTTTGATCCGAAAATAGCTGGTCAGCAGATAAAGCGCCTCATAGTAAATACTGTTGAGATAAAGCGCGCCCTCATTTTCCCGGTCGTAGAATCGGTTCAGGATCCGGTTCAGCACTTGCTTCAACGGCTCATAAGCTTCATTTTTATCCGCCCCGGAATTACACCAGAACAAAATCTGGTTCGTTCCGAGGTATTCCGCCAGCTTCGTAAAATTGATCCGGAATCCGGCGATCAGAAGTTCCCCCTCCGTCTCCGCCAGTGAATGCCGTTTATTTGCATTGACAAGCAGAAACTCGCCTTTCTTTAACTCATATTTCTCCGTTTCGATCTGGATCTCCGCCGCGCCGTCCAGCACATACAGTATCTCCAGATTTTGATGGAAATGTGTTTCCTGCACCTTACGGGTGTCGAAATCAAAATCCATCACTTCATGCATGATATCCATGTTCTTTCCTCATTTTCCTTTTCTTGCCTTTTTCGCAGGATCATCCTGTCGCAGGATCATTCTGCCGCAAAATCCTCCTGTCACAGAAGCATCCAGCCTGACCGGTCACGGCATCTCCGAGATCACGATCCCCTGGATTTCCTGCGCCGTCAGCTTTGTCTCCACAACAAGCACATGATCCACTGCCTCCGCTTTTCGGATCGTCAGTTTCGGCTGACAGGTCATTTTCAGATATTCGATCTCTTTTACCGACAGATCATTGAAATAGTCCAGTTTTTTCCATTCATTCTGCACATTTCCGTTTTCCTGACTGACAGAAAATACTTTGATCTGATAAATACCGTCGTTTACGTTTTTCAAACGAAAACTAAGCTGAATGCTCTCGTTATCCGCATACAGACGAGGCTGCTGCTCTTCCTCGATCTCATCCTCGTTCAACGAATAATAACGGAAGTTAAAATGCTTATAGTTATGGCAGCAAATATAGAACAGATCTTTTCCGTTTCCCGACACAAGAGAATACTGCCCTTTCCCATAATAGTATTTTTCCAGATTGTTCAGATGTTCAAATGCAAAATATGCCGGTTTCCGGATCCCATCCCGTGTGATCAGCCCGCATCCGCCAAACAATAACGCTTCCGAATCGATCCGTTCCGCAAAGATATCTGTCGCGCTCCAATATCCGATCATATCCGCCTGCCCGTAATTCTGGATCAGGTTTTTCACGATGTAGGCGCTCTTATAACAGCCGTCATTCAGGCAGTTCCGGTTGGACAATGTCGAACTCCACTCTGTGACGTAAAGTTCTTTTGTCGGGAAGTCCTCTTCCACAAGGATTTCTTTGATCCGCTGTACCTGATGATAAAGATAACTTTCATCCGGTGAATACGGATTTCTTCCCGCGTCGAGCAAATGTTCTTTCAGAAGATACGGATAGGAATAAATCGAAATAAAATCCGGCTGCTGCCTGCGTTTTTTCCACTTTCTGAGGATCGACGGCAATTCTTCCGCAATATAATTCATGCTGAATCCGGCGCCGCCGAGCTTCACGCCGGGCGCATATGTCCGGAAAATATCCGCCACCGCATCAAACGCCTCAAAATAACTCTCGATCTCAACTTTCTCCTGGATCACCGCATTCTGCTCCAATTCAAAATGCCAGCTTTCCACTTCGCTGATCCCATACCGCCGCACAAGATGTTTGATCAGTTCTTCCAAAAATCCCCGGTTCTTTCCGATCAGCGAGATCTGACTCCGGATATCCAGAGACAGCATCTTGCGCTCCACACGACCGACAACATATTCTCTTCCTTTAAACCCGAGTTCCACATGCGGTTTTACGCCGATCTCCATCAGAAAATCGAAGATCTGATCGATGATCTTGAAATTATACCGGGTATTCCGCTCCTTGATCTCGATCATCACATCATCGGAAAGTAGATTCCAAAAACGTACATATTCAAAATGAAGCATCTCCACAAGATATTTGATATGTTCGCGCACATCAAACCGCAGCAGTTCCGACGCCGTCCCCACATTGATGAGTTTGCACCAGTTTCTCTCTGTCAGCTCCTTTTTCGTCACGTCGATCTCCAGTTCGCGTACTGTCGAATCTCCCGATTCCGGTGAACTGATCAGATTGTATGTCAGATATTGTTCCACACGTTCCATGATCTGCTCGCTGTTTTCCGGCTGTTCGCTTTTCTCCCGTTTTTCGAGCATTTCCATCCGGTACTCCGCCGGCGTGCAGTGATAAATTTCCCGGAACGCATTGTTGAATCCCGCCTGATTCGGAAATCCGTTTTCCATCGCGATCTTGATCACCGTCTTATCTGTGTACAGAAGATCACTGACCGCATGCTCCAGACGGATATTATTTAACAATTTCAAAAAACTCATCCCGAAATTCTGTTTGATATATTTGGACAAATAAGTATGCGACAGATACAGTCGGTCCGCCAGCCCCTTTAATGTGATCGGTTCCCGGTAATTCGACATGATATAACTCATGATCTCATTCATCCGCTCATCCTGGATCCCGCGCAGGGAATCATACTGCTTCATTCCCTTTTTCACAATAAAATCCGTCGTGATCAAATAGATCAGCTGATAATAAATACTGTTCTTCAGCGCGATTCCCTGTCCCTCCGTCGTCTGATAATAGTTAAAAATCTGACGGATATAATAACGCATCTTATCATAACTTTCCGAATGTTCCTCTGCCGAATTGCACCAGAAAAACAGATGCTCCCCGCCGAAAATTTCGGTCAGCATCGTATAGTCAATGAACAGGCTTCCGAGCAGCAGTTCCCCCTCTGTATGGTAGGCATGCCGGACATTGGAATTCACCAGTATGAACTGATCCGTATTTAAAAAATGCGTTCCGTCTTCATACTCCACTTCCAGACTTCCATCCAGCACATACAGGATCTCTATATCCTGATGAAAATGCATTTCCCGTTCTGTTTTTGTTGAAAACTGACATTTGACGATATTCTCATATTTCATCTTTGGTCTCCCCGCTTCTTACATCTATCCCCTATGATAATCTGATTTTTCCGATTTGGCAACAAAAAAGATGCCCCTTTCCGTTCACGAGATTCTTCTCTTTCCGGAAAGGAACATCTTTTTATCAGCTATACTGTTTATGCATTTTTCGCATTTCTTTCATCCAATTCCACACGGATCTTATCCATCATCTTCTTATCCAGTTTGTACCAGAACAGAGGAATCATGGAAATGATGATACATACTGCCGGGAACAGGTTTACAATTGCATTGATACCTGTCTTTACCGCTTCTGTCTGCTCTGCATTCGGAACATATCCGGTTGCTGCCAGAAGAAGAACTGTCGCAGAACCGCCGACTGCTGTTGCGAGTTTTACACCAAAGCTCATGTAGGAATAGGTAAGACCCTCTTCACGGATTCCGTATTTCCAGTCACCATATTCGATACAGTCGGAAAGCATACCTGTACTTACGTTTGCCGCAGAGTTACCGAAACCGATCACGGCACTGATCGTCAGCAGGAATACATTGTTGTTGGCCGGAACAAGGAACATTGTGATAAATCCAACGAGCATAATCGCATTGAGGATCAACAGCCAGTTTCTTTTTCCGAACGTCTTTGTTCCCCAAGAAAGAGCCAGACATCCGAGTAACTCTGTAATCGTCATAATCGTAAAAATCGGAGCGATCATTGTAAACGAGCCAACAACATAGATGATATAATATGTCAGCATGGACATACGGCACATGATCGCAAGTGCTCCGAGAAATACGTTCAATACGGTGATCAGAAGCATTCTGTTCTTGCACATCAGTTTCAGGGATTCCAGTACGGATCTCTTCTTTACTGTCTGCTGTGGTGCTTCAATCACAACCGTTTCTTTACATCTTGCAGCACAAAGCCAGAAACATGGCAGCATCAGCACTGAAAATACGATCGTCGCCCAGAAATATCCCTTAGCGTTTGCAGCGTCGCTCTTGCTGAAGAACAGGATCAGCGGCATTGCACATGCAGAAAGGATCATCTTGATCACGGATGCTCCGGTCGCTCTGTATGCAGTGTAATTCATACGAACCTGAGAATCACGCGCGATCAGGTTTACCAGTCCGCCGTATGTAACACAGATCGCGGTATAAGCCATACCGGCTCCGATGTAACATACAAGGCAAAGGATCACTTTCGCCAGTCCCTGAACCGGGAACACGGTAAATGTCAGCACGTTAAAAATTGCAAGGAACGGGGATGCAAACATCAGATACGGTCTGAATTTTCCCCAGCGGGTTCTTGTACGGTCCGCGATCACTCCCATCATCGGATCGTTGATGGCATCCCATACACGCGCGATCAGCATGATCAGCGAAATCGCGCTTGCGCTTAAGCCTACAATATCCGTATAAAATACGGTCAGATAGGTGTTGATCATATACCAGGAAAGCTGGGATCCGACCTCACCGAAACTGTAGCAAAAGCCTGTCAGTTTGTTGGTTTTCTCTTGTGTTGCTACTTGATTTTCCATGACTTCCTCCTCTAGTCGTCCTTTGATTTGATAGTCCTATCCTAACATCTGTCTATTCTTCCAGCGACAGAGGATTGGTCAGAAATACATATGATTTTTAATCTATTTTATTAATTATTTATAAAATTTATTTTTTCATCAAATACTCACTGCGGATTTTTACTCTCTGTTTTCTCAAGATACTTTCCGCTTTCGCCTAACGAAGCAGCGTTCCGTTCTTTTTGCAGAATGCATAATAAATCCTGCTGGACATGATTCCATGCAGAACATTTGCCGCACATCTTCGCACATCGGTCACTGTGATCACACCATCCTGCACGGCTTTCGTTACTGCTTTGACTGCGCCGTCTCCTCCCGGCATCAGCAGATCGTTTCCTGCCGCGATCGCCTTTGCATGATCCCCGAGTCCTTTTCCGGTTGCAAACCAGTCGGTCATCACCAAACCGTCAAATCCCCATTCATTCCGCAATACTTTTGTCAAAAGATCGTAACTGTTATTGACATATTCGCCGTTTACTTTATTATAACTGGACATCACCGCCCCCGGATACGCTTCTTTCACAACAATTTCAAACCCACGCAGATAAATCTCCCGAAGCGCCCGCTCACTTACATTTGCATTCGTCCGATTTCTGTTATCTTCCTGATTATTACAGCAAAAATGCTTGATCGTCACAAAGCAGCCCCTGTTTTTCTGCACGCCGCGCGTCATTGCCGCCGCCATTTTTCCGGAGATCAGCGGATCTTCCGAATAATATTCAAAGTTGCGTCCGCACAATGGATTCCGATGAATATTCAGCGCCGGCGCCAGCCAATACGTCACTCCATATGCTTTCATTTCTTCTCCGACTGCATTTCCGACTTTCTCAACCAATTCGGTGTTCCAACTCTGAGCCAGTGCCAGTCCCACCGGAAACGCCGTCGTAAACTGATAAAGCAGGATATTTTTATCCGGATCCGCAAGCATCAGCTTTTTCACAAAATCCGGCATATAGTTCATCAACGAAATAAACGGATCCACCGCTTTCAGTTTGCCGCTTCTCATAAGCGCAGACCTTTTTTGCAGCCGCAGCCCTGCCGGTCCGTCCGCAAGCGCGACGTTCGGAATACCTTTCCCAAGAAGTTTTCCTGTCGTAAATCCCGCGGAACCCGGCGCTTCAAAAAACTTTTTCTGTCCTCGTATTCCTGCGCCTGCCGTCAAGGCCGCCAGTTCCTCTGTGGAAAGTTTGTTCAGGATCGGATCCAGCTTTTCCGAGGAATACACATCCGGATTTTTGTAATGATATTCGATCGTTTCAAAATCGGAGGCACAGATCGCCCGATGGGCAACATTCTCCGGAACGTTTGTCTCTTTGTCCGAATTTTCTCTGCCTGTATGTTCTCCGTCTGTGTTTTCCCTGCCTGTATGTTCCGCTGTCTTCCATTTCGGCTGATGCAGTTCCTCCACCGGACTGAACCGCTCGCAAATATGAACCAAGTGTTTTGTCACTACCTCTTCGTCCAATTCCACGACTGCGCAAACTTCCGTGTTTCGGCTGCTGTTTCCGAGACGGAACCGATATTCTCCCGCTTCCAGTATCATTCCCGCATCCGCGGTACTGTAACTTGCCAGATCCGCAAAATCAAACTGCAGCGTCACAATCTGACTCTCTCCCGGCTTCAGGCGGTCTGTTTTTGCAAATGCCGCCAGCTTTTGATATTCTTTCTCAATCCGTCCCTCCGGACAGCTTACATAAAGTTGAAGCACTTCTTTTCCCGCGTACTGTTCCCCTGTATTTTTTACGCGGACAGAAACCGTGATCTTTGTTTGATCCACAACGATTTCTTCCATATCCCATGAAAACGTCGTATAAGATAAGCCGTAACCGATCGGATATTTCGGCGTCACATGAAACGAATCAAAATACCGGTATCCTACATAAATCCCCTCTTTATAATGTTCTTCATTCAGATTGCCGTTTAAATAGCTATATTCCTTTGCAAACGGAATGTCTTCGTAATGCTGCGCCCATGTATCTGCCAGTTTTCCCGATGGCGTCGCCTCACCGCTCACAAGATCCGCAAATGCTTTTCCTCCCATCGTTCCCTGCTGTGCAAAAAAGACTACCGCGTTGATCCCCGAAATTTCGTCCAGGAAATTCATGTCAAATGATGCGCCTACGTTGACTGCCACGATCATTTTCTCATAATATGCAGCGCAAAGGCTGATATTCTGCCGTTCCACTTCGGAAAGTGTATATTCCTTATTTTTCAGCTTGCGGTCAGCGCCCTCTCCCGCCTGCCTTGCGATCACATAAATACAGGTGTCCGTTCCCGAGTCTTCCAGATCTGCCTTTGTCACCGGCTGACCAAACGGATACTGATACGGCTCGCTCATCAGGTTGATCACATTCGTCATGTTTAATGTCATCAGTTTCTTGCGAAATGCCTCTGCGTATGCTTTTTCTCCAGCCTCATATAACCGGGCGTATTCGTCGATCCATTCTCCTGTCGTGACCGTGAACCCGCTCATCTCCAGCCCCTCCCGAATGGACACCGCATGCCGCTCGTTCACTTCGCCCGATCCGGTTCCGCCTTTGATCGTCATACCTGCGCCTGCTCCAAACAAAGCGATCTTTCCCGGCTTGACCGGAAGACAGCCGTCGTTTTCCAGCAGGACGATCCCCTCTAATGCCGCCTGATACGCCACTTCCCTGTTCGCTTTTTCCAATGTCGTCATCGCATCGGAAAGTGTTGCTTTTGTGTGTACTTTTAATCTCATATCCGTTCCTCCCGTCTTGGAATTTTCGCACATCTTTGTTTTATTTTATCACAAAAAACACTTCCGGTAACATCCACATAAAAATTTCATATTTTTCATATTTTTTTGACTTTCTCTTCTGTAACTGCTAAACTCAAAACAGTCGGACTGGCTGTTTTTTCACATGGATCAAAATTAAAACGGAGGTTTTTCACAATGAATTATAAAAATTTTGTATTTGATTTCGGAAATGTACTCGCTTCCTTTGACGGCGAGGAATTGCTCACACATTTTTGCGAAGACAAAAAAGATCGGGCGCTCCTGAAAAAAATCATTTTTGAGAACTGGCAGGCATTAGATGAGGGAACAATCCGCTATCAAGACTATATCGATCAGGCGCTTTTACAAACTCCCGAGCATCTCCATAAAAATGTACGTGCCTTTTTCAAAGACTGGCACCGGTATCTTACGCCGCTGACTCAGACATGGGATTTTATCCGTGAACTCAAGGCGTCCGGGCATTCCATTTATCTGCTCTCCAACGCGCCTGTCTATTTTGCGGATCACGCATCGGAAGTCTATGAGATCTTAAAGGAATTTGACGGAATCCTTTTCTCCGCACCGGTCCTGCTCGCAAAACCGCAGCCGGAAATTTACCGGCTTCTCTTTGATAAATGGGATCTCGATCCACAAGATTGTTTCTTTCTGGACGATAAACCGGAAAATATCGAAGCGGCGAAAAAAGCCGGAATGAACGGAATCGTATTTACCGGAGATATCGAAGCGGTAAAAGCCGCAGCTTTCTCTTGATCCTCCGCTTCCACGCTCCAACAGATATTTCAATCCTTTTTCCGCTCCTGTTTCTTCGCCAGTTCCATGATCTCCCCGTATTTTCCTATGATATACGGGTAATTTTCCCGCTTGTGCGGCAGCATACATCCGGTACAGTCTTTGATCCCGTTCTCCGTATAACGGAAATTGCCGCCGCAGCGCTCTCCGAGCGCATACAGCGGACAATAACAGAACAGACAGTTAAAATTCTCCGGATCTTCTGTTTTATGGCACGGAAAGTATTCACATTCCCTATGACTGAAAAAAGAATACTTCTTCTCCGGATCGATCCCCTTTTTTCTCTGTTCTTTTTCTTTTTTCATATATTATTTCTCTTCCATATATTTTCCGCGCAGTTCTGCTACTTTAGCATCATAAACTTCTTTCTGCTTTTTCTGCAAAAGGATTCTGCGGATGCTGGCTGCCGCCTCGTCAAATGATGCGATCTGCGCTTCGTTCTTCTCTTCCACCTTGATCAGATGATAACCGAACTGCGTTTTTACAGGTCCCACAACCGCTCCGATTTCCGCTGAAAATGCAGCGTCTTCAAATTCTTTTACCATCTGTCCTCTTCCAAATGCGCCAAGATCTCCGCCCTTAGCACCGGATGGGCAAGTGGAAAATTCTTTCGCTGCATCCTCGAATGATTTCTCATTTTTCTCGATCGCCGCAAGAATCTCTGCACATTTTTCTTCTGTTTCCGTCAGGATATGCTTCGCGCGGACTGTCTCTCCTTTTTTATACTGCTCCTTATTTTCCTCATAATATGCAGCGGCTTCCTCCTCGCTTACCGAAGCGGCTTTTAACGTCTCGCGCATTGCGATCTGAGCCAGGATATCCCGCTTTGCATTGGCGATCATCGTCTGAAATTCTTCTGTCTCTTCTAATTTTAACTCTTCTCCTAACTTCGCATACAGCCGCAGCGCGATGAACTGATTCAGACACTGCTGACGGAACTGCGGATTTGCCAGATATGCCTGCTGCTCTCTCGGCACCGCCTGTAAAAAAAGGTTGAACTCCTCCTGCGTGATCTCTTCCCCTGCTACTACTGCTACCACTTCTTTGTTATTTGTTTCCTGTGACATCTTTGTTCTCCTTTTTCTCTTTTCTTTCTCTATTTACACAATTCTGGTCGTCCATTTCGAACAATCCCAGACATCCTGTACGATATCCTGATAAAATTCCGGTTCATGACAGATCAAGAGCAATGTTCCGCGATACTCGTTCAAAGCCCGTTTCAATTCTTCCTTTGCATCCACATCCAGATGATTAGTCGGCTCGTCCAGCATCAGTACGTTCGTCTCCCGGTTGATCAGTTTGCACAACCTTACCTTTGCCTGTTCTCCTCCGCTGAGTACACGGACCTGACTCTCGATATGCTTCGTCGTAAGTCCACATTTTGCCAGTGCGGAACGCACCTCATACTGTGTAAAGGACGGAAATTCATTCCAGATCTCCTCGATACAGGTAGAGCGGTTTTCTCCTGCCGTTTCCTGTTCAAAATATCCGATCTGCAGATTTTCTCCCAGTTCGCAGCTTCCTTTCAACGGCTTCACTATTCCGAGGATGCTGCGGATCAACGTCGTTTTTCCGATTCCGTTCGCTCCGGTCAGGGCGATCTTCTGTCCGCGCTCCAATGTCAGATTCAGCGGTTTGGAAAGCGGCTCCTCATATCCGATCACAAAATCTTTTGTCTCGAATATATATTTCCCCGGCGTCCGTCCGATCCGGAAATGGAATTCCGGCTTTGGGCGCTCCGCTGCCAGTTCGATCAGATCCATTTTATCCAGCTTTTTCTGCCGCGACATCGCCATGTTTCGCGTCGCCACACGCGCTTTGTTCCGTGCCACAAAATCTTTCAGCTGACTGATCTCCTGCTGCTGTTTCTTATAAGCCGCCTCAAGCTGCGCCTTTTTCACCTCATAAACACGCCGGAAATCCTCATAATTTCCAACATACCGGTCGAGACATTGATTTTCCATATGGTAAATGATGTTCACGACCTCATCAAGAAACGGAATGTCATGTGAGATCAGAATAAACGCGTTTTCATATTCGGTCAGATAGCGCTTCAGCCAGTTAATGTGCTCCTCGTCCAAATAGTTCGTCGGCTCATCCAAGAGCAGGATGTCCGGTTTTTCCAGCAATAATTTCCCAAGAAGGATCCTCGTTCTCTGTCCACCGCTCAGATCCGTCACATCACGTTCCAGCCCCAGATCCAGAAGCCCAAGCGCCCGCGCCACTTCCTCCACTTTCGCATCGATCACATAAAAATCATGAAGTGTCAGCGTATCCTGGATCGTTCCGAATTCCTCCATCAGCCGGTTCATCTCGTCTTCATCCACATTTCCCAGTCGGTCGCAGATCTCATTCATCTTTGCTTCCAGATCAAACAGATAAGAAAACGCCGATTTCAGCACATCTCGGATCGTCATCCCTTTTTCCAGAACCGTATGCTGATCCAGATAGCCGATGCGCACATCTTTCGCCCACTCGATCCTGCCCTCATCGGGTCTTAATTTCCCCGTTACAATATTAAAAAATGTGGACTTTCCCTCTCCATTCGCTCCGACAAGACCGATATGTTCGCCGCGAAGCAGCCGAAACGAAACGTCCTGAAAGATCGCGCGGTCTCCGAATCCATGGGAGAGATGTTCTACATTTAGAATACTCATTTCCTCTTACTCCTTTAACTTGCTTGTTTCCTCTGAAAATATAGCATATTCCATCCCAAATAACAACCATAACCCTCTCGTGAAAGGGCAAATGGTTCCGCATACCTTTTTCCGCAGTCCCCCCGCTTCCCGAATCCTACTTGACATCCTGCACACGCCCCTGTATGATTACTCTAAATCCTCAAAAGCAGGAAAAACAGATGAAAAGGAGAACCTATTTTTATGAAGCAAACCAAATCTCATATACACAGACATACACGCAGACGGATCCTCTCCGCGCTCACTGCATGCGTTCTTTTTCTTTCTCTTTCCATAACCGGATGCTCCAACGCTCCGGAAGAAAACGACTCCTCGACCAAGAATACGACTGCTTCCGCCGAAACTTCTTCCGACACAGCATCTTCTTCGCTTCTCGGCGATTTTACAGCCGTAACACAAAGCGGCGAGACTGTGGATCAGACACTCTTCGCACAGGCAGACGTTACAATGATCAATGTGTGGACCACGTTCTGTACTTACTGTCTCGATGAAATGCCTGCGCTTCAGTCTCTTTCCGAAGAATACAAAGACGAGGGATTTCAGGTCGTCGGCATCGTCAGCGACGTTGCCAGATCCGGCGACGAAACAGTTCAGGATATCATCGATGCGACCGGAACAGAGTATATGCACATTATCCCATCTTCCGATCTTCGTACCGGATTTCTTAAAAATGTGCAGTCCGTTCCGACTACATTTTTTGTAGATTCCAACGGAAAACAGATCGGCGACCCGTATCTCGGTGCAAAAGATCAGGATGCATGGGCGAAGATCATCGAAGAAATGCTCCGGACTGTACAGGAGAATAACAAAGCAGGAGAATAGCAATGAAAACAAATAGGACGAACAAACCGGCTGTCTTTCTTCTGCTCCTCTCCGTACTTTTTATCGGAGCAGGTATTTTGAGAGACGAAACCGCCACCGTGCTGATCAAATCCATCAACATCTGCCTGGAATGTATCGGCATTGGTTAGCGTCAGTGGACAAGGGGATACACGTTTTTCCCTTTGTTCACTGACACGCATCCCCCTGGAAAAACAGAATACAGAAAGTAATATATACCTATGAAAACAAACTTTTTTCAAAAAATCATCAAACGTCCGCGGCTGATCGTTCAGCTGCTCTTCCTGGCAGTCACAAACGGATATTTGTACGGCTTCGCCACCGGACGGATCTATACCGGACCCACGAAGGCACTTTGCGTCCCCGGACTGAACTGCTACTCCTGCCCCGGCGCCCTCGGCTCCTGTCCGATCGGCTCCCTGCAGGCAGTCCTCGCCAGCCGGAACTATCGGTTTTCCTTTTATGTCGTCGGATTTCTGATGCTGTTCGGCTCGGTTTTCGGTCGCTTCATCTGCGGATGGCTCTGTCCGTTCGGTTTGGTACAGGATCTGCTCTACCGGATCCCGATCCCGGCTCCCTTTAAAAAATGGATTTCCAAACGAAAGAATCTTCCCGGTCATCGGATACTGGTCTGGGCGAAATACCTGATCCTCGTCGGCTTTGTGGTCATTCTTCCGCTCATTGCCGTGGATATCATCGGTCAAGGTTCCCCGTGGTTCTGCAAATATATCTGTCCAAGCGGAACACTCGGCGCCGGAATCCCGCTTTTATTGACCAACGAGCCTTTACGTCAGGCTGCCGGTTTTCTCTTCCAGTGGAAATTTGCAATCCTGGTGTTTCTTCTTATCTTATCGGTACTTATATATCGCCCATTCTGCAAATACATCTGTCCGTTGGGCGCAGTGTACAGCCTTTTCAACCCGATCGCACTCTATCGCTATCAGGTGCGGAAAGATTCCTGCATCAAATGCGGAAAATGCCAAAAAGCATGCGGCATGGATATCCGTGTCTGGGAAACGCCCAACAATCCGGAATGTATCCGCTGCGGCGACTGTGTGAAAGCATGCCCTACCGGCGCGCTTCAAAGAAACTGTCTCAGGTCTGTCAATCACCGGAAGTGCTAAAAGGCACATTCCGGGATTGTAAGCAGTCGCCAGGGTCTCGGGCAAGCCCGGACTTTGGCTCGTCACCTATACAAAAAATAAACCTGCCGGTCATGTGCAAGGATACTTATGCTCCTTTGTACACGGTCGGCAGATTTTTTCTCCGAAAAACGTTCATGATCGGGTAAATTCTCTCCGATACAAATCCATGATCTCTTTTTTCTCTGCAAGTCGTTCCGAAAACGCACTGGCGCTTCCTGCCGAAACGCCCATGGCAAATGCATGACGATATTCTTTTTTCTCCATCCATCCTGCAAGAAATCCCGCAACCATCGAATCGCCTGCTCCGACGCCATTTACCAGGATCCCCTTTGGCGCGTCTGTCTCGTACACCGATTTGTCCTCCGCCACCAGAACCGCACCGTCTGCCGCCATGGAGACAAGGACATTCCTTGCCCCCATCTGCTGCATCCGTCTGGCATAAGGGATCACATCTTCCCTTGTCTTTAACTCCACGTCGAAAATTTCCCCCAGCTCGTGATGATTCGGTTTAATCAAAAACGGATGATATTCCAGGACATTTACAAGCAGTTCCTTTGTGGCATCCACAACAACTTCGATTTCACGTCCGCTCATTTCAGACATGATCCGCCGATAAATATCATCAGGTACCGAACCCGGAATACTTCCGGCAAGGACCAATACATCGCCCGTCTGTAAAAGATCCAGCTTCGCTATCATTTTTTGAACATCACCCTCATGGATCACCGGTCCGCATCCGTTGATCTCAGTTCCGTCAATCGACTTCAATTTCAGATTGATCCGTGAAACACCATCCTCAATCCAAATAAATTCAGCTTTCACTCCCATTTCCTCTATACGCCGGACGATCTCTTCTCCGACAAATCCGGCTGCAAATCCAAATGCGGTATTCGGGATTCCAAGGTTGCCAAGCACCATCGAAACATTCAGCCCTTTCCCGCCCGGAAGAAGCAGCTCCGAACTTGTCCGGTTTGTATGCCCCAATTTAAAATCTTCCACGGAAACAATATAATCCAGCGACGGATTAAACGTTACTGTATAAATCACCTGATTTCCTCCCTGTTCTGAGTTCTTTTCTCTTTATTTTGCATTACAGCCTCATACAAAGTCAATCCTGCGCACAACAATTTTCATATTTTCATCAGACGTCCTCCGCCCGGTGTGCCCCTACTTTTCCAAACACATTTTATAAACAAATGCAGCGCCAGTATACAAGTGGAAAAATGGCTCTTCCTTGTATACTGACGCTATTTTAAGAAATTTCTTATTTCCTGCGAATGTTTTCCAAAAGCATACTCTCTCTAAGAAAAAAGAGACTTCTCCAACTCCCTTTTCCACGCTGATTTACTTCATACTCTGTTTAATCTCCAAAACCGTCTCTTCCGTTGTCCCTGAAATTTTACATATTTCAGAAATCGGATAGTTATTTTTCAGCATAACAAGGATCACCGCTTTTTCTTTTTCTTGCATGCCTTCTCTTTTTCCCTCCTGAAGCCCCTCCTGAAGTCCCTCCTGAAGTCCTTTCTGACGTCCTTTCTGAAGTCCCTCCTGAAGTCCCTCCATCTTACCGTCTTCTTTCAATTTTTCCAATGCAGTACACATGTTATTCACCTCCATATTTCTGCCCATGTTGACCAGCTCCTTGGAGCCTGTCATCTGACCGATCACCGTTAAAAGTTCTGAATCCAGTTCTTTTTCTCCGTATTTTTCCCGTATCCGGTCAAAATGTCCTGCAAATGCTTCCCTTGTAATTTCAAAAACACTCTGTACATCTATGTTGTTAAACACATACTTTGCGGAATCCCGCACTTCCAAAAGATTCATTTTATAATCAGAGAAAATCGCAGTGATCTCTTCCGGCATTTCTACGATCATGTCTTTCAGGCAATACGGCCCATCCCACTGTTTTTCTCCATAATATAAGGTCAGCGTGATCACCGGATGCAGCCGATCCTCTTTTCTCATTTTCGATAAAAATTCATCTTCTGTCGTTTTTTCTTTCTCTTTTTTATAGCGGCGGGTAATCTCCTGGTACTCTTTTAAATAACTCATTGCATCATATACCATATGCCGTAATGGCATTGCATAATGGATATGCTGCTGTGATTCAATCCCCATCACAACAAATTCCACTCCATACGCCGCTTTTTTGATCATATCTCTTGTTCTGGTCAATGTTTCCTTGTAGTCTTTCATCTGAATGACACTGGAAACATCCGTATCCATTTCCTGCAGTGCATCCGGCTTGATCACTTCTTTGCCTCCAAATACCACCACATTAAACAAGTCTGCAAACCGTTCATTGCTGCGCCAAAACTCTTTGAATATCACATCGTCTTTCGTATTTCCCATGTCGTTTCCTTTCTTATCTATTCGCAATCCGGTAAAATAATCTATTCATCATCCTTTCTTTTGGTTTTCACGTTCTACTTTTACACCTGTCTCATTTTATCTTACCACATCGAAAATCGGAAATCTAGGTTCTTTTAGGTTCTTTTAGGTTCCTTCTTTTAGGTTCCTTTGGGTTCCCTCTTTCGTTGCAATTTCCTGCGAATGTTTCCCAATCACACGCTCTCCAACGGAAAAGAGCCGGATTTCTCCGACTCCCTTTTATACCAACTTACTATTTCTTTAATAGTATCCGATGCTTTTCCTGTTCTTCTTTTGAAATTTTTAGTGCTTTCATTGCCTTTGGAATATTCATTTTAGCATTGCTGACATTCGTTTTTACGTTCTGTCAATAGTGCTTTAAGCATAGAAAAGCCACCCTGAACTTGACCGGGACAGGTGGAATTTCTAATTTCATATTCTGGTCAGCCACCTTGTGGGCGGTTGTTCTTTTGTTTAATATAACATATGTTTTCTATATAGTCAAATTTCTTGAAAATGCTTGCAGCGTTTTCGATATCCCCCGGGGTACGTTTCTTTAGTCGTTTTCTCAATTCTGAAATCTCGAAAATTTTATATGAGTATTTGACGAATCTATGATCCTGCGCTATATTATGGATATAGGGAAACCGCAAGCGTCTTACCATCACAATAACATTAGCATGTTACACAGTAACAGCCGTCGGCTACTGGGAATAGTTGGCGGCTATTTTCTATCCTTAAAAATCTGAAAAAGCAGACTGATAAGTGCAACCACGAACGTGCAGAACAAAAAAATTCTTTTTTTACATAAAGACCTTTTACATAAGGATTTTTCCAGTAATCGGAAATCTAGATTCCCTTACTTTTCCTTTTCTGCTCCACAGTTTGTGCATACATATCCATCCAGCACTTGCTCATCCCACGCATCATGGTGTATGGTTGTTTTCACAGTCTTATAGTATTCCGTGTGTCTTCCTCCGCCCTCACCAGCTAAAGCGTGTTGTTTCTCGTGTTCATAATAGTTTGCTGTAATATCTGCTCCGCATACATTGCAGCATTCCCACGGATCGTACACTTCTTTTTCGACCACCTCATCCCAAGCATCATGGTATACTGTTCGATATACCGCCTCCCAGTCATGCACATGGATCGTCGGTTCCGAGATCCATACGCCATTTTCATCTACATAATCCCCGTTGATCCGGGTATCGGACGCCATTGCTCCACTTTCATAGAAATAATACCAAGAGCCGCCTAAATTCTGCCAGCCGGTCACCATATATCCTGCACCATTAAAATAATACCAAGAGCCACTGATCATTTCCCAGCCATTCCTTGTGTAGCCGCCGTCTCCATGCCGATACCACCAACCGTTACTATCCTGAATCCACTGTGCACTTCCATATCCCGGGATCCAGCAGCCATCTGCACCCACATAATAATTTCCGATCCAAGTGTTGGCTGCCATGCGCCCCGATCCATCCACATAGTAGTTTCCAATCCACTGATCCGCTGCCATTGCACCGTTGCCATGTAAGTAATACCAGGATCCATCTATGACTTGCCATCCGGTCTGCATCGCACCGGATCCACTCATGTAATACCACGCACCATTGATCCACTGCCATCCGGTAAGCATCGCTCCGGATCCATCAAGATAATACCAGCTTCCATCGATCCACTGCCATCCCGTCTGCATATATCCAGAGCCGTCAAAATGATGCCAGGTTCCCTGCACCTGTTCCCACTGGTTCACAGCATAACCACCGTCTTCATGCGTATACCACCAGCCAGTCCCATCCACATTCCACGCGGCTTCCGTAGATAGTACCGGTGCCATCATCACTCCCATTGCTGCCAATAATGCAATCATTTTCTTTTTCATCATCATTCCCCGATTACTTTTCCTTTTCTGCTCCACAGCTTGTACATACATATCCATCCAACACTTGCTCATCCCACGCATCATGGTGTATGGTTGTTTTCACCGTCTTGTAGTATTCCGTGTGCCATCTTCCACCTTCACCGGCTAACATATGCTGTATAATGTGCGCTGATGGATCGTCTGTAATATCTGCTCCACAAGTATTGCAGCATTCCCACGGATCGTACACTTCTTTTTCGACCATCTCATCCCAAGCGTCATGGTGTACTGTTCGATATACCGCCTCCCAATCATGCACATGGATCGTCGGTTCCGGGATCCATACGCCATTTTCATCTACATAATCCCCGTTGATCCGGGTATCGGACGCCATTGCTCCACTTTCATAGAAATAATACCAAGAGCCGCCTAAATTCTGCCAGCCGGTCACCATATATCCTGCACCATTAAAATAATACCAAGAGCCACTGATCATTTCCCAGCCATTCCTTGTGTAGCCGCCGTCTCCATGCCGATACCACCAACCGTTACTATCCTGAATCCACTGTGCACTTCCATATCCCGGGATCCAGCAGCCATCTGCACCCACATAATAATTTCCGATCCAAGTGTTGGCTGCCATGCGCCCCGATCCATCCACATAGTAGTTTCCAATCCACTGATCCGCTGCCATTGCACCGTTGCCATGTAAGTAATACCAGGATCCATCTATGACTTGCCATCCGGTCTGCATCGCACCGGATCCACTCATGTAATACCACGCACCATTGATCCACTGCCATCCGGTAAGCATTGCTCCGGATCCGTCAAGATAATACCAGCTTCCATCGATCCACTGCCATCCTGTCTGCATATATCCAGAGCCGTCAAAATGATACCAGGTTCCCTGCACCTGTTCCCACTGGTTCACAGCATAACCACCATCTTCATACGTATACCACCAGCCAGTCCCATCCACATTCCACGCGGCTTCTGTAGATAGTACCGGTGCCATCATTACTCCCATTGCTGCCAATAATGCAATCATTTTCTTTTTCATCATTTCATCCTCTCTTTCACAATGAATTAGTTTATTCCGTCCTCTTTATGATCTGCTTTTATTTTAGCACTCTGTTTCTTAGAAATCCAGATTTTGTCTGTTTCTTTCAAACGTTCCGGAATCCGGAACATTTCTTCTCCCCTGCTTAACGCTTTCTCATCTGTGCCTCCTCTAGCATCAAGACCCGTTTATATAAATTTCGTGCCTTTTTCATACTTTTGTATAAAAGGATCCCAATCAATACAGTCATCACTAGCACTCCAAAAGTCACCAAAAATAATATGAGTTCTACTTCTCTACTCTGATACATTCCCCAATTGTATAATCCCTCGGCAATCACTGAAAACAGTTCTTTCCAGACTCCCATTATCACAGACATAGTAAGGGTAATTCCAAAGATTCCCATTCTATTTTTTTGCTGCTCATAGGCTGCCTTTACATGGACATATTCAAAATTTAATTCCCGAGCGCTCATTTTTTCCAATGTTTCCATTTCCATCGTATACGTTTCTAACGCTCTCTTTTTTCGCTCTGGAAATGAATACCTCATCAGTTTTAAATACCATTTTTTCCCCATCTGCCCAATCACTCTCTTCGTTTGTCATTCAAATATGCCAGACCTGTGATGTGTAATACCAATTCATGGTTGCCGGTGCATTATAAAGGCACGTCAAAAGATATGCCCGGATATTCCGGATTTCACTTTTCTGCTGTTCCAGCATTTGCAGCACATACCGGACATGCGCTTCTGATAATTCCTGCAGAAACCGGATCCGCAATTTTGCAGTCTGGATCTTCTGGTCGCCGATCCGCTGCTCTCGCTTTTTGGAGCAACAGCAGTCGGTAAGCAGGCAGAATATTTCATCCAGCTGCTTTTGTTTCTCCGGAAAGTCTGCACACAATTCCCGATAATGCAATTTTTTCCGGAATGTATGTAATACCAGATCTCGATCCATCCATCGATCATCCCTTAGATCTTCTTTTTCTGGATTGATAGATAGATTATATATATTATTAGTCTTACTCTTATCAGTATCGTTCTTGTCCTGCACATTTTTGCATGTCTTGACCTGCACATTTTTGCATGTCTGGTTCTGCACATCTTTGCATGTCTTGACCTGCATGTTTTTGCATGTCTTGACCTGCACGTTTTTGCATGTCTGAACTGGGTGCACTTCTCCTGTCACCTCTGATTTCTGATTTTGAAAAAAAGCCTCCTCCATTTCTGCCTCTTGGTCTGCTGATACCTCCTGTAAACCATCATTAAAATTTTTCACATAGAGCAGGTTCGGTCTTCCAAGCCCCTGTCGTTTCTTCTCGATCAAGCCGATTCCTTTTTTCGTATCCAATTCTCCCATAAGCATGATCGCTTTTCGCTCACTGCATCCCAATTCTTCTGTGACATCTTTTACCGTGAAAATGATATAAACCCGATTTTCGTCATCCACCCATCCATTTCTGGCGGATAATGTCATCCGATCCAGCATGATGCTATACAAAATTTTTGCATCATTGGATAATCCCCGGAATTTAGGATCCAGGATCAGTTTTTTGGGGATCCGGAAAAAGTTAAACTGTTCCGCATCCGATCCGTAAAAGTAATTAAATTCAGACATCCTTTTCCCTTCCTTTGTTTCTTTTATTTTTTTCTTCTGTGTTCACCTCACTCTTATTTTCAGATTGTTCCGGAATCCGGAACACAAAGCCATTTTTCTCTCCGCTTTCAAACGGCTTTCCGTAACCGTTCTTCTGGATTTCCCAGCGGAAATGCTTCCTCGTCCTCATTCTCCAAATAGAATCCCACGGTATTCTCCCATTGGTGGCTCTCTGGATTAAAGATTTCAAACTCACCGTACCGGATCTGCAGATAAACATTGCTCTCACAATGGAAAACAGAATCATCTTGATAAAGGAGATTTCCCTCACAGTCATGATGTCCCGTGTACAGTTTCACACTTCCGACTGCAATATGCTCCCAATCTTTCCCCACGATCAAACCTTGTGCATTAATCTGCAACAGCACTTCTTTTTTCTTCTTTTTGTTGTACCCTCTCACCAGAATCATCACTCTACACTCACTTTCTTTTGTTCCGGAATCCGGAACATTTTCCATGCTCTTCCTTTCACGGACAGCAGGAGAACTTGCTGCCCGCATTGGAAAACATATCTACATATCCACAGCTTTCGCTCTGAATATGTAATTCGTCTTGTACCTTTGCGGTCACGGCGAATGCCTGATAGGGCTTTCCCGCAAGACGAAACCATTTACACCGTTTCTGACCTCCCCTGCAGTTCTTCCAAATATGTTTCTACTTCTTCCCACGTCGATTCTGCATTTTTCAGATGCCGGATCCCCTGTGTCTTCAGATACACCATCGTTCCGATCTGTTCCTGTTCTGCCTGCTGAACATCCGTATACGGATACGCTTTTACGATAATAGCAGCCTGATCCGGGAGTTCCAGACGGTAAAACACCTCTTCCGCTACTTTGTTTTTACACCAGACTTCCCAATTTGGATACCCGGTCAGAAACTGTGTGATTTCTTCACGGTTTTCAAACCTCGGCAAGACCGGGATCCTCTTCTCTTTGACCGATTTTTTATTTTTCTTTTTGTACTGTTTTACATCCGCAAGGGAAGTCGCACCTTGTTCCACCAAAGCATCCTGCTCTTCTTTTGGAAGACTTGTCATCTGATATGCCGCACTCTTCTTGATTTCTCCGCTTTGAAATCCCTGCATGGCTTTTTCGCTCAGCTTTTTCCCAATGGCAAGATATTCCGTGATCACCGTTTTTTTCTGCTGTAATGTCCGTGCCATCTTTTCTACGGTTCTTCCATCCCCAAGATCCGGGAACTCTTCCGGATAAGTTTTAAGCAAGTGCTCCATCTCTTCCAGCTCCACCATGATTTCATAATCTGTTTTTGCAGCGTACCCATTGGTCGAAAAGCACTCAAATTTCGCTTTGACGTCCGACACATTCCGGATAATGCAGGGCAGCATGGCAAACTGGGACTTCCCCCGCTCTTCCACCAGGATCCGGCAAGCCTCCCTCCGGTGGTGCCCGGCAATGATCTCGTACTGGTCTGTCCCGATCTTACGCACCAGCAGGTCTTGCAGCACTTCCCCGTCAATCTCGATCAGATCCGCAAGGGCAACTTGCCTTGTCCGTACTTCTTCTGACATTGCTTTCCGTTCCGCCTCATTTCTTCCGAATCGGTACTGCGCTTCATTGTCCACTAACTTTGTATAATGGATCCAGTGCGTCACCCTCTTCGGATGCAGGTCTGCCGGTTTGATGTCTTCCTTAAAAATGTTACTGATCCTTGCCATTTTCTACCCCTCTGCTTTCTCCCCTGCCAACAATTCTTTCGCCAGTTCCATATAATCTTCCGCCACGCGGCTCTTGGATCGGTGCAGCAGAACCGGTTTATAGTATTCCAGCGCATTTTCTACCACTGCCCCTTTGCTGATACAGGTTTCCATGATCGGCCAGCAATGTCTCACAGACATATCTTCATAGGTATTCCGCTGTGCTTTTTTATTTTCGACCTTATTGGCAAAGATCTTCCAGTCCACTTCCCGAACCTGTTCGCAAAACGCTCCGTATTTCTCTTCCACAAGCAGCAAGTTATCCCGGCAAAATTTATCCAGACATACCGGTGTCAACAGAACATCGGAAGCATAAAGGGCAGCTAATGTGATGCGCTCCATCGCCGGACGTGTATCGATCAGGCAGAGATCATACCGGTCAGCAACGCTTTCCAGTGCCTGTTTCAGACTGCCAACATTCTCAACATCTTCTTCCAACAGATCTGTATCCCCCGGTATCATATCGATATTCTGATATTTTGTACGGTAAATGGTCTTTTTGACTTTCCTGGGATCCTGGAAGACCTTACGGATTGAATTCCTTGTCTGCTTTGCCCGAAAGAAAATCGCGGTAAGGTTCGCCTGTGGATCCGCATCCACTAAAAGCACTCGTTTTCCCAATTGCGAAAACGAATATCCGAGATTCACTGTTGACGTTGTTTTCCCTACGCCACCCTTTAAGTTTCCAACTGTATATGTTTTCATTTGTGTTCTCCTTTTTCCTTTGATATGTTTTCCCTTTATTTTCCTAATTCCATTTAATGGAATGGCAGCTCTTCATCAATCCCCTCCGGAATGTTCATAAATCCATCCCCAGAACTTTCCGGTGCAGATGCCGGTGTCTGCGTATGCTCACGTTCTGCCATGCTTTCTGCAAATTCCTGTTCTTCCACTACAACTTCTGTCGTATAAACCTTTACCCCCTCTTTGTTCGTATAGCTTCCGGTCTGGATCCGGCCGCTGATCGCGATCCGGAGCCCTTGGCGAAAATACTTTTCCGCAAATTCCGCTGCGCGCCCAAACACTACACAACGGATAAAGTCCGCTTCCGGATCCCCCTCGCGCTTAAATCTTCGATTCACCGCGATCGTATACCTTGCAATCGCCATGGTATTTTCTCCTTGCGAATATCGCACCTCCGGATCCCGCGTCAATCTCCCCACTAAAATCACCTTGTTCATACAATATCCTCCTCTTCTTTTTTTCTATAACTTGAACGTTAATTGTTCATAGTTTCCAGTTTCTTCTGTATTTTGTTTCCGGATCTGTATGCCAGCCTCCGGATCTTCTGCACTTTTTTTGATAATGTCTATATTGGACAGTTCACTTTGGTATGTCTTCAGCAATTTCCGCATCGCCCTTTTTCTGGTCATTTCAAATGTTTTATGGCTCACACCGCTTTCTGCTTCCACTGTTTTATAAGGCTTTTTATTCACATACAATTCCTGAAGATAAAAATACTCCTCTCCACGCAGGCTCCGGAAGCAGACCCAGATCCGGTTGATCTGTTCCTCTTCTTTTGCCAGATTATACATTTCCGCTTTTAATGCAATATCCCGTTCTTCCATCAATTTATAATGCATCAGCATTACATCACTCAAATCCCGTTTCTTTCCGCCTTTTCCGCTTGCCTGCTTGTCCCATTCAATTTTCCGAATCGATATAGAGCGGATCAGCGAATCATTGTCTGCTTCTTCCTCATATAACCTTAAAATCCGCTCATGGATTTCTTTTAATCTCTGATCCACGCCACCCAGGATCTCTTTCACCCGGTTTTCACTTATTTCCAATTTTTCCACCTTTAAATTTAGACTGGTTCTTCTCCATTTATCCCTCACGCAAACTTGCAAGAAATTCCTCTTTTAATTGCTCTGACCTATTTTTCTTCTTTTTCGTATTCGCTTCCACTTCCTCGGCAATCTTATTCTTTTTATAAAACTGGCTCATAGGGATCCGATAGGCACTTCCTAAGTTTGGAAGCGTTTCAATCTTTCCCTCGCGGATCCAACAATACACCGTATTCTCACTGAATTTCATTCGATGTGCAAACTCTTTCGGTGTCAGATATTCATCCGCGCTCTGCTTTTTTAGAAACCGGATCTCGTTTTGTAATTTCTGGATCGTCTCTTCCAGGCTTTCTACCCGTTCTTCCAAAAACATCACGACATCTCCTTTCCCCTATTTGTTCCGGAATCCGGAACAAAATATTATTCAGCCTCTCTTTACCCGTATTTAAAAATGTAGCACCTGATCGTATTGATCTGCTTTGCATTCAATCCGTACAAGGTCTTTAAATGCTTCCGCTGCGTCATATGTAGCTTTCACCGATTTTCCCTCTTCCGTATCCCAAAACCGAAGCCAATACGTTGATTGATAGGATGAAAACTCGACATCTGCCATTCTCGGCAACTTATAAACACTGTGTTTCTTTACAAGCTGGTACATCATTGTTTTTGATACTTTTATTTTTTTCATCCTCTTCTTCCTCTCTGCTCAATATGACTCTCGGAAAGCAACTCCGTAAATTTGTTCCGGATTCCGGAACAAAATATTACTTTTCAAAATTAGAAAAACTAATACTCTCTACGGACACACTAAAATAATCTGCTATTTTTATTGCTTTTTTTAGTGGTGGTGTTCTTTTTCCTGATTCATACATTCCTATCGTTCCCGAACTAATGTTTAATTCTTTAGCCAACTCTCGCTGTGTCATTTTTTTCTCTGCTCTTAAAGCCGCCAATGTCTTTTTTTCTTCCATACTTTCCTCCTGCTAACTATTTGTTATTTTTATTTTATTATAATAACATTTTGTGAGCATTTATATATTTGCTCACCATCTGTGATAAAATTAAGAGGATTCATTCTAACTTTATCAATTCATTGATTGGAGATAATCATGGACTTAGGAACTACACTTTCACACTTGCGAAAAAAACATAAACAAAGCCAAAGAGATTTTGCATCTTTTTTAGGCGTTAGCAGCGGCGCAGTTGCAATGTGGGAAACGAACAAACGGCAACCCGACTTAGAAATGATTAAGAAAATTGCTGAATATTACAAGGTTTCTATTGACTACTTACTGGACAATAACTCAACGCAATCAGCTTCTCCTCAAAAAGTATTCGTAAAGGAATCCGCTCATAACACCTCTTCTTTATGTCCAGAGGAATTAGAGTTGATAAGCTATTATCGCGAATTATCATTAAAAGATAAGCGTTGGATTATGGGACAAATTGTAGATCTTCTGAAGAAAGAAGAAGAGGATATACAGTCCACAACAAAAAACCCAAAGATACAGTAATCATTTCTTTCAGTGACTATAAGAAAAAACACTAACATCTTTATATGCAGAAAATGTTCCGGAATCCGGAACATTTTCTATACCTACCAGAATGGAGGTTTCATATGAGCATTCAAAAAAGGGAACTGATCAAAAACGGAAAAACCGTCACTTATTATTATCCCGTTGTATCAACATATAAGATTGACAAGAACAAGGCGCCGATCTGGGGAACCGGATTTTTAAGAAAATCTGATGCCCAAAAAGAAGAGGCGCGAATGAAAATGATGGTGGATGAACTTGTTCGTAAAAGAAATCTGAAGCTCTCAAAGACCGATTTTCACACAATTCGCATGAAATGGGAAGAAACCCGTGTCACGAAAGAACCGGTGACCGCAGAGCGAGATAAAACCTATTGTGATTTATATCTGGCTTCTTTCGATGATTTTGACATCAAACAGATAAATGCAGCAATGATTCAGAAATGGGTAAACCTCATGGCGAAAAAATACGCGCCTAAAACGACCAATTTAGCCTTTACGCTGTTGTCGCAGATCTTAAATTATGCCGTAGAGCCTTTGCATCTATTGACTGTAAATCCCTGTACCCAAAACATCCAGCGCCCTAAGATCCGAAAAAAGGGGATTGAAAGCAATCAGTACTGGTCAAAGGAGGAACTGCAGTATTTCATGAATCATCCGCTGACCCAAAAGGACTATTATTATGTGATGTATCTGATGCATTCCACTTTTGGTATGCGCCCCGGAGAACTTTGTGGAATCAGTCTTTATGACATCAATCTTTCGGAACAATTGCTGACACTGAATTATGGTTTGGATAAAAAGAACCGGCTGACAAATTTGAAGACTTCCGGTTCCCAACGCACCTTACATATTCCGGATAGTCTGATCCCATACATTCAAGATCAGATGAAGCGCAGCAATCTGCTGCGCCCCAAAGATTCTGCCTATCCATTTTTATTTATATTACCCTCCGGCGCTTCGATCAATCCGGATACCTACTGTCAGCATTTGCAGCGGCTGATCAAAAAAATCAATCGGTCAAGTGAGACGATCCTACTCAAGCCGATCACGCCATATGGATTCCGCCATACCTTTGCAACGCTCTCTTTGATCAACGGAGAATACATCAAAGCGGTTGCCGATGCCATGGGGGATTCCGTGGAAACTGTGACACAAAATTATATTCATACTGTCCATCAAATGACCGATCAGACACTTCAATCCATGGCAAATATGGTATTGTCCAGTAAATCGTAGTATCGTATTGTCCGTCATATTCTGGTATATTTTGTATCTTCTGGTATCATGATTTTTAAAAAAATTCTTAGGTAAAATTCTTAGATAGAAAATTTCACAAAAGAAAACAGCGAGCTGTGATTCCTCACAGCCCGCTATTTATAAGGGTTTCTTCAAGTCGGAGTGACAGGATTTGAACCTGCGACCTCTACGTCCCGAACGTAGCGCTCTACCAAGCTGAGCCACACTCCGATAAAATAGGGAACCTGAGATTCAGATTCCCAGCTACGGAAAAGGGACTTGAACCCCTACTAACAGAGTCAGAGTCTGCTGTGCTGCCAATTACACCATTCCGCATCATCTCGTTGCTATTGTGTTTTCTTACTTGTCACACGCAACATGATTATTATAGCAGACTCATATAAAAAATCAACCCTTTTTTACAAAAAATTTTAAGAAAGTTTTTTCTCCGTTTTTTTTGTTCTTTTCAGAATTTTCTCATAATTCAATCTCGCCATCAAATACGACTTCCGCCGGTCCGGTCATGTAAACCTTGTCCGCTTCCCGATCCCATTCGATCAGCAGATCTCCGCCCAAAAGCTGAACTATTACTTTATTTTCCGTCAGACCGTTCAATATACACGCGACCGCAACCGCACATGCTCCGGTTCCGCAGGCCAGCGTCTCCCCGGATCCTCTTTCCCACACACGCATCTTGACGGTATTTCGATCCAGCACTTTTACGAACTCGGTGTTCACACGATTCGGAAAACAAGGATGGTGTTCAAATTTCGGACCGATCTGCTCAATCTCCAGCCCGTCCACATCTTCCACAAATACAACGGTATGTGGATTTCCCATTCCAACAGCAGTCATCCGGTATTCTGTACCGTCCACTTCGATCGGCATATCGATCACCGACTCGCCGTTTGCGATCACCGGGATTTCCGCCGGACACAGCATCGGTCTGCCCATATCCACGCGTACCTGCCGCACACGTCCCTCTTCCACCGTAAGATCCAGATATTTGATCCCGCCAAGTGTTTCCACGGAAATGTGCGTCTGATCTGTCAGTCCATAATCATACACATATTTTGCAACACAACGGATACCATTTCCGCACATTTCTCCGCGGGATCCATCCGCGTTATACATCTCCATCTCAAAATCCGCTACGCTCGACGCGTTGATCAAAATCAGCCCGTCCGAACCGATTCCGAAATGCCGGTCGCTGACTTTCACTGCGACCTCTGACGCATTTTCCAGTTTTTTCTTTGTACAATCTACATAGACGTAGTCATTCCCAAGTCCCTGCATTTTCGTAAACTGCAGCTTTGTAGCACTCATCTTCTCTGTTCCTCTTTCTTCGTAAGATTTATAAATTTGTTTTCTCGAAAATATAATCCGCATATTTTTGCCGGATCTCCAGCCGTTCCTGTCTGCGCATCGGGATCCGTTCCCCATTGGACATCAGAAAATCGGCATGCTCCATCTCCTGAACCTGATCCATATTGATGATGATATTTCGGTAGCAGCATTGAAACTGTGCATATCCGATAAGAAGTTTGCTCAATTCACGAAACTGCATGTAAGAGCGCACCATCCGCCGCGCTGTATGGATCCGGATATAATGATTCTCATAATCACAATAAATAATATCATCCAATAATACGCGTACCATCATTTTTTTCTCTTTTACTTCAATATATTTCCGAACCGGATGGATCTTATCATACACAAGATCCATCGTCTGCATAAACTGATCGTAACTATACGGCTTCAGCAAATATCCCGATGCCCCGACGGTATACCCCTCGATCGCAAAATCCGGTGAATTCGTCGAAAAAATGATCATAACATCCGGATCTTTTTCCCGGATCTTCTTTGCCGTTTCCATTCCGTTCATATTTTCCGAATCCAAAACCGCATCCAGAAAAATCACCGCATACATTCCTTCACGAAAATGATCCAGAAAAGCTTCCCCTGACGTAAAGCACACCATTTGATAGGATGTGGACCGTTCTCCTAAATACTGATCCAGATATTCTGTAAGAAATGTGATCTCTTCTGTTCTGTCATCAATTACCGCTATCTTCATACCATTCCCCATTCTCTAGCAAAAGGAAAACCGAATCCCCCAACTATCGAGAAACCCGGTTCTCCCACTTTTGTCTCTATTGTCGTTTTCTCTCTCTTGTCTGCTTTTCCTCCGCTGCCGTAAAACACATCTATGCACCGCAATTTATGCCCCCACACATTGATATTTTGCATACGCATGCCATTGCACATTTATGTCATTATACAACAGATTTCTTTCGCTGAAAATGGTATTTCCTTAATTCAGACCATTTTAGTATGTTTTTTACCGCTTTCACCCAGCCATAATCTTCCTTTTTCGGTTTTACTGTCCGAGCAGACGTAAAACTTCCACTTTTTCCGGCATTGCCCGGATCGCACCTTTTCTTGTCGTGACGATCGCTGCCGCCGCGTTGGCAAAGGACAGCATTTCTCCAAGCTGTTCTTCCGTCAGATTATCAAGACCATGTTCCAGCACATAATTCAGCACGCTTCCGCAAAAGGTATCTCCCGCTCCGGTCGTCTCGATCGTCTTGCACGGAATGCCTCCGCGCTCCACACGCATTTCCTTATAATATGCGCGGCTTCCGTCTTTCCCCATTGTCAAAAGGATCAACGGGATCTGATACGTTTCCTGCAGATAACGGATTCCCTCATCATAATCTTCTTTTCCGGACAGGAACTGGATCTCATTATCCGAAATCTTCAGAATATCACACTGACTGCACCCATATTCCATCTGCGCCTTTGCCAGCTCCATACTGCTCCAGAGCGGCGGGCGCAGATTCGGATCAAACGAGATCAACGCGCCGGATCTTTTTGCCGCCTGCACAGCTTTTTTCGTCGCCGAACGCACTCCGTCATGGGTCATGGAAAGCGTTCCGAAATGAAAAAGTCTTGTCTGTCCGATAAACGCAGGATCCACATCATTTTCATCAAGCATCATGTCCGCCCCGGGATTGCGGTAAAAAGAAAACTCCCGGTCTCCGTCCGGAAACGTATGCACAAATGCCAGGGTCGTATTGACCGTATCATCCATCAGCAGATTGGACGTGTTGATCCCTACTTTCTGCAGTGTGTCGTGCAAAAGCATTCCAAACTGATCCTTTCCGACCTTTCCGAGAAATGCCGTTCTCTTTCCAAGTTTGTTCAACATTGCCAGCACATTGCATGGCGCGCCTCCCGGGCACGCCTCAAACAGATCGTTTCCCTGTTCGCTTTTTCCATTCATTGTAAAATCAACGAGAAGTTCTCCCATTGCGATCACATCATATTTCTTTTCCATCCCCACACTCCTCCTTCTATTTTCACATATCCGCACTCATACGGACAATCTCTTAATTAAAATACACCAGTTCTTTGATCTCATCTCCGCTTTCTATATGCTCCGCCTCCAGAACCGGTCCGGTTCCATGGTACATCGCCAGTTTGGCGTATTCGACCTTTGCCCGGATCTTCACCCATTGCCCGGCTTTTAATTTCGGCGCATATGCGCTTTTGCACACATAGCCGAGAAATGTCGTATCATCCGCACAGCAGGTCATCGCCATTCTTCCCGGGAAAAACAGCTTGGACGGAAAACTTCTCGGCTTCAGTACACGCGCCGTATATTCCACGATTTTTCCGCGGTACCGATCCGGATTCTCCATCACATCCACATACCAGATCCCGTAATCTTCCGGGCGGATCTCGATCACCGGAGCATTCAGATCATACGGCACATGATCCTGGAAAATATTTTCGATCTCGCCGTTTTCATCTTCAAAGATCACTTCCGCCTGCGGGCTCACTACTTTTACACTTCTGCGGTATCCGGCAAGCGGTTTTAAATCCGTGCAGCGATTAAACAGCACAAGTTCCGCATCCCGTACCATTTCCACGAACAGTGGTTTCAAATTCGTCAAATACATCTGAAATGTGCTGGCGTCCACAGTCGTCAGTTTTTGCTCGATTCCCCAGCCCTCCGGCAGCTTCATTTTTTCAAAATCACTGACTTTCCACATACCGTTATATTCGATCACGACACGCTCCGGACGATATTTCACATCCAGCTCAGCCAGCAGATCTTCCGTCAGTTCCTCCTGACTGTCCACAGTCTCGATCACAACGCCGTATTTCTTCAATTCTTCGGCATCATACTCCTCCTCGCCCTCTTCACATAAGAGAAGAAGCGTTGTTCCGTCGATCTGAAAATAATCCTGCGCCAGTGTAAATTTTAAGAACTGGCTCTTGCCGCTGTCCAGAAATCCGGTCATCAAATAGACCATTACTTCCGGCTGTTCCATATTAATGCACCTCTTTTCCGACACCAAACAATTCCGCAATCTTCTCTTCATTCAATTTCGATCCGATCACACAGATCCGTCCGGTATATTCTGCCGCTCCGCCGCGTACCTCATGCTCTTCCGGCACCATATCAAAATAGATCCACTCTCCGTTTTCACCCTCGACCATTCCTTTTGCACGGAGGATCGTTCCGTAAGATGTGTCGCTCTCCAGTGTCTTCAAAATTTCCGAGATGCTTTCTTTTGTATACGTCTTTGTCGTCTCGCAGCCCCAGCTTGTAAACACTTCATCTGCATGATGATGATGTCCATGCTCATGATGGTCATGCCCGTGATCATGTCCGCAGCCGCAGCTGCATTCTTCCCCGTGTTCGTGGTGATGGTGGGCGTGGTGGTCATGATCGTGATGATGCTCATGATCGTGATGGTGCTCGTGGTCGTGATGATGCTCATGCTCATGATCATGGATTTCTCCGCACTCCGGGCAGGTCAGTTCCGCCAGCAATTCTTCTTCCAGCGATTTTGTTCCCTCCATCACTTCCAGAAGTTTTTTGCCATCCAGCTCTGTGATCGGCGTCGTGATCATCGGCGCTTTTGCATTCAGACTGCGCAGGATCTCCATGCTTTCCTCCACTTTCGCAGGTTTCGCTTTGTCAGTCCTGCTTAAGATCACCGCACCCGCATATTCAATCTGGTTGCTGAAAAATTCTCCGAAATTCTTACTGTAAATCCGGCATTTCGTCACGTCCACCACGGTTGTAAAACTGTTCAGTTTCGCATCGATCTCATCCTGCACGTCCCGCACGGCTTTGATCACATCCGACAGCTTTCCGACGCCGGACGGCTCGATCAGTATCCGGTCCGGATGGTACTTTTCCACGACCTCTTTTAACGATTTCCCGAAATCGCCGACAAGAGAACAACAGATACATCCGGAATTCATCTCCCGTATCTCGATCCCGGACTCTTTTAAGAATCCGCCGTCGATCCCGATCTCTCCGAATTCGTTTTCAATAAGCACGACCTGTTCTCCCGCAAATGCTTCCGTCAGCATTTTTTTAATAAATGTTGTTTTTCCGGCTCCCAGAAAGCCGGAGATAATATCAATCTTCGTCATATCGACCGCCTCCATTTTATTTTAATTCCAGGCAGACCGGACAATGATCCGATCCGTAGATATCCGTCAGTATCTTCGCATCCGAAAGCCTGTCCTTCATCCGTTCCGATACGCAGAAATAATCGATCCGCCACCCCGCATTTTTCTCACGGGCTTTAAACCGATACGACCACCAGGAGTAAATCCCCTCCTGATCGGGATAGAAATAGCGGAATGTATCGATAAATCCCGCATCCAGAAGTTCGGTAAATTTCCCCCGTTCTTCGTCGGTAAATCCCGCATTCTTGCGATTTGACTTCGGATTCTTCAGATCGATCTCCGCATGTGCCACATTCATATCCCCGGTCACCACCACCGGCTTTTTCTCATCCAGCACTTTCAAATACGCCCGGAAATCGTCTTCCCAGCGCATCCGGTAATCCAGCCGCTTCAGTTCATTCTGTGAATTCGGCGTATATACCGTCACAAAATAGAAATCCTCAAACTCGCAGGTGATCACACGCCCCTCCTGATCGTGTTCTTCGATCCCGATCCCGTATGTGACCCCGATCGGCTCTTGTTTCGTAAATACTGCGGTTCCGGAATACCCCTTTTTCACCGCATAATTCCAATACTGGTAATACCCGTCCAGTTCCAGGTCAAGCTGCCCCTCCTGCATCTTTGTCTCCTGTACGCAGAATATATCTGCATCGATCTCCCGGAAAATATCCTGAAATCCTTTTTGTACGCAGGCTCTCAGCCCATTTACATTCCATGATACAAGCTTCATCGTCACTCTCCTTTATTGAATCAGGGACAGATGTCTCCTACATCTGCCCCTCTGTTTCTCTTCCTCATTCGCAGCGTCGGTATTCAAACGTCCATGCGCTCCTTGTACACTGACACAGTCAGTGATAGTACACTTCCCGCAGGGTAAGTCCGCTTGCCGGCGCAAGAAATCCTGCATCCGCGCGCACTTTCGATTCGAGCGCCGCCCCGACACTTTCAATGGAACGCATTCCGCTTCCGACTTCCAGAAGCGTTCCCGTCAGGATCCGTACCATATGGTACATAAATCCGCTTCCACGATAAGTGATCACGACTTTTTCACCCTGACGTTCTATCATTATATCATAAATTCTCCGAATTGTGGACTTTTCATCTTTCCGATCGGTAAATCCCGCAAAATCATGCGTCCCGACCAGAATGCCCGCAGCTTTTCCCATCGCCGAAACATCCAGTTCCCCCGGATAGTGTCCCGTATATTTTCTGGAAAATACATCCGCCTTTTCCCGGGTATCCACGGTATATACATAGCATTTTCCGCGGGCGCTGTGCCGGGCATGGAACCCGTTCTTTACAAGCTCGATCTTCCAGATACAGATATCTTCCGGAAGCCATTTTGCACATTCGCTTAAGAATTGTGCTTCCTCGATCTTTCCACGCAGCACGATACTGGCAGTCTGCCCTTTCGCATGTACGCCGCCGTCGGTTCTTCCCGAACCCTGTACCTCCACATCATACCCCAGGATCCCGGAGATCGTCTTTTCCAATGTTCCCTGTATGGTCAGATCCGTAGACGGCTGCCGCTGCCAGCCCTGATAACGGGAACCGTCATATGCTATTGTCAATTTATATGTCCTCATATTTCACCTGTCATTTTGATTCGATCGCCCCTGTTGTTTCGATCACCTTTCCGTCCTTTATAAAAAGCACACGATTGCAGATCTGGCTCACCACGTCCAGATCATGGGACACAAACAGATAACAAAGATTCTGTTTTTCCTGCAGTTCTTTGAGCAGCCGGATCATCTGTGCCTGCACCGTCACATCCAACGCGGAGAGTGCCTCATCCAGCAGGATAAACTTTGTTCCCGTCAACAGCGCCTGCGCGAGGCTGACTCTCTGCCGCTGTCCGCCGCTTAATTCCCGCGGATAACGGCTGTAAAGTTCCTCGGAAAGATGCACGGTTTCAAGCATTTCCAGAACCCGCGCCTTTCGTTCTTCCTTTGTTCCCATTTTCCGGACGCGGAGCGGCTCTTCCAGAATCCATCCGATCGTTTTCCGTGGATTCAGGGAACCGTAAGGATCCTGAAATACCATCTGGGGGCGCTCCGTATAATGTGTCACTATGCCCTCGCACTCTTTCAAAAGCCCAAGGACACATTTACACAAAGTGGACTTTCCGCTTCCGCTCTCCCCCAACAGTCCCACAACTTCTCCCTCATACAAGGAAAATGAAACGTCATCCAACACTTTTTTTCGCGCGCTTCTTTCTTTATAATACGCGCTCACATGCCGGAATTCCAGCACTTTTTTCTTCTTATTTATAATCTCTTTTTCCATTCCCTGCTCAATCATACTGCCGTCCCGCCTTTTGCTTCAGCATTTCATAGTAAGGATTCTCTCCCACCCGCGCCGGAATCGCCGCGATCAATGCTTTCGTGTACTCTGTTTTCGGATTTTGGAAAACAACTTCCGTCTCTCCCTCTTCCAGAATCTCCCCGTCTTTCATCACGAACACGCGCGTACACAATTCTTTGACGACGCGCAGATTATGGGAAATGAACAGAATACTCATTCCATATTTATCGTTCAGCTTTTTCAGCAGCTTTAATATACTTTCCTGAGTCGCCGCGTCCAGCGCCGTCGTCGGCTCATCGGCGATCAAAAGTGACGGACGGCAGATCATCGCCGCCGCGATCATCACCCGCTGGCGCATACCGCCGGAAAGTTCGTGCGGATATTTGGAAAGCAGCTTTTCCGCCTCGTCCAGTTCCACCTCTTCCAACGCCCGGATCACAGCAGCTTTTCGTGCACGGCTATCCAGATCCGTATGCAGACGCAGCGCCTCCTCCACCTGTCTTCCGATCTTCATCGTCGGATTCAAGGCGGTCATCGGCTCCTGAAAAATCATGCCGATCCGGTTCCCCTGCACCTGCCGCATTTCCCGCTCTGTCAGTTTTAAAAGATCGGTTCCGTCCAGCCGTATCGTTCCGGCATCCAGAACCGCATGTTCTTTGAAAAGTCCGGCGATCGTCAGCGCCGTCATCGTCTTTCCCGATCCGGATTCCCCGACAATACCGACGATCTCACCATCCTGCACGGAAAATGAGATCCCGCGCACCACTTCCTGTACCTCTTCCCGATCCGCGAAATGGATCGACAATCTATCTACCTGCAACATTATCTTCCACCTCCGAACCGATCCAGGATCCCCTCGCCGAGCAATCCCACGCCCAGTACGAGCAGTACCAGAAACACTCCCGGAAAGACCGCGCACCACGGTGCGCCGGACAAATACGTCTGCGCCTCCGAGAGCATCCGCCCCAGACTGGCGTCCGGCGGCTGTACGCCGATCCCAAGATAACTCATCCCCGCTTCCGCCAGCACCGCGTTGTTAAATCCGATCGCCAGCGCAGACAAAAGCGCCGGAAGAATATTCGGCAAAATATGCACGAACAAGATCCGCGGCGTCTTCACACCGATCAGCCGGGCGCTGATCACATAGTCCGTCTCCCGAAGCCGCATAAATTCTCCACGTACGATCCGGGCAAAGCTCGGGATAAACGCGATCCCAAGCGCCAGCATCACTTTATACGTTCCGCTTCCCCACAGGCTGATCATCACCAACGCAAGCAATACGCTGGGAAATGCCGCCGCCGCATCATTGACACGCATCAGGATCTCGTCCAGCCAGCCGCCGAAATATCCGGTCACAGCTCCGAGGATCATCCCGCCGATCCCGCCGATCAAGGTCGTCCCGACTCCGATCAGAAACGTGCTTCCCGCGCCGCGCACAACACGGCTCAACACGTCCCGCCCGAACTGATCCGTCCCGAACCAATGCGCAAGCGACGGTCCCTTAAGTTTCAGCGATCCCTGCATCATCTCCGGATCATACGGCGTCCAGAAAATCCCGAGCAGGATCACGAACGTCATCGCGGCAGTCAGGATCAGACCGATCCTGTAATTATTCCATTTTAATTTGTTCTGTCTCTTCTGCATCACAGTCCCTCTCATTCTTTCCTGCTCTTAAAGCACGATCCGTTTATCCAGCGCCCGGTATAAAAGATCCACAACCGTATTCAGGATCAAAATGACTGCCGCGATCAGCACGATCACAGCCTCCACCACCGGATAATCCCGGTTGGAGATCGAAGAGATCAATGTTCTGCCCAATCCCGGGATCCCGAATACCTGCTCGATCACGATACTGTTTGCGATCAGATCTGCCGCCGCCATTCCGAGAAATGTGATCACCGGCATAATTCCGTTTCGGAATGCATGACAGATCAGGATGCGCCACGGTCCGTTCCCCCGGCTTTTCGCCGTCCGGATATAATCTTTGTGCATTTCGGAAAGCAACGCGTTTCGGAACATCTTTGCGGTCATTGCCGCTTTCGGAAGCGCCAGCGCCAGAGACGGGAAGATCAGGTATCCCAAAAATCCGCTCACATTTTCCGTATAAGAGATATATCCGCCCGGCACAAACAGACGCAGGGTCAATCCGAATATCACCGTGAAGATCATACCGACAAAAAAAGGCGGAATTGACATTGTCACCTGATTTCCGATCAGAAATAATTTGTCGATCCATCGATTTTCATAACGGACGCTCAGCAGTCCGATCGGAATGAAAAAAAGTAAAATGAATACAAACGCCATCGCCGTCATCGTAAATGTGACCGGAAGTTTATCTGCGATCAAGTCTTTTACCGGCTCCTGATAGGAATAAGAGGTTCCCATATCTCCTGTCACAAAGTCTTTCACCCACTGTCCATATCGCTGCGGCAGGGGACGGTTGAGTCCCATCTCCTCCCGCAGAGCCTGGACTTTGCTCTCTGTCGCCTCCGTCCCGAGGATCGATCTCGCCGGATCTCCCGGGATCAATTCAAATGCCAGAAAGGCAAGCATACTGACAATTAATAATGTGATTATAAGACCTGCTATTTTTTTCACTGTGTATTTCATACTTGCCTCCCTGCATTCGTCATTTTTTCATTTCGTTTTTCGCTGTCTGCTTTCTTCTCTACTGCATATTTACTCTACTGCATAGATTTTTGCCATATCCTGCACATATAACGGATAAAATGTATATCCGTCAAATTTATCGCTCACCGCCACAAGATTTGCAAGGTCCTGGATATAGACATTCGCCGCTTTTTCCGCCAAAATACCTTCCAATTCCTTATAAAGCCGCACCTGTTCCTCTTCGTCCGTTGTCGAAACCGCCTGCTCAAAAAGACCGTCGTACTCGGCGTCTTTAAAGTTGATAAAATTGCCGCTCGCATCGGATGTAAACCGCTCCAGCATCGCCCTTGCGGACAATGTGGACGCATCGACGCCGACAACCGTCGATTCAAATTCACGGTTCGCATAGACTTCTTCCAGCCAGGTCTCCCACTCGATCGGTTTGATCGTCGCGTTGACTCCGATATTTTTCAATTCTTCCACGATCACCTGCGCGGTATCGATATGCGGCTGATCCGCAGAGCTGACTGTGATCTCCAGATCAAATCCGTCCGGATACCCGGCTTCTTTCAGAAGCTTTTTCGCTTTCTCGTAATCCTGCTCATAATAAGTCGCATACGATTCATCGTAATATTTTTTCAGCCCCGGATACATACTTGTTCCGACCCGGACGCCTTTTCCGTCTGCCATCATCGCCATGATCTCATCCGGATCGATCGCATAGCAGAGCGCCTGCCGCACTTTTTCATTATTCAGCGGCTCTGCCTCGTTATTCAGATACAATGCCTGTACCAGATTCATCGTACCCTCTTCAATATGGAATCCCTCCGTCAGTTCCGCCGCCTGTGTTGTCGTCAGCCGCATCGCCATATCGATGGAACCGCCTTTTAAATTGGTCACCAGCATATCGGCGTCGGACACGATCTTAAACTCCACCTCATCCAGATGCGCTTTTTCGCCCCAGTAATCCTCATTTTTTGCAAGGATCACATTTTCCTGCGGGCTTCTTGACACATAACGAAACGGTCCGGTTCCGATCGGATTGGTTTCCAAATCGGCATTGTCCTTTGGTATGATCGCTGTCGTCATATAGGAGAGAAACTCCGTATCCGGCTCAGTCAGACGGATCTCCACCGTATTTTCATCGAGAATGTTCACGCTCTCGATAATAGAATACGCCGATACCAATGGATCCCCATTTGACGTATCGGCGCATCGCTCAATTGAATATTTAACATCTTCCGCTGTCACTTCATTCCCATTGTGAAATTTCACACCGTCGCGCAAAGTAAATGTATACACTTTCGCATCCTCTGAAATCTCATAGGAATCCGCCACAGCTTCCACTAAATTCCCATCGCTGTCCGGTTTTACCAGACCTTCAAAAATGTTAAATAAAACCTCTTTTGTTCCTGCCGCTACTGCCTTATGAGGGTCAAGACTGTCCAAGTCCTGAGAGATACCAACTTTGATACTCCCGCCTTCGACCGGGTTTTTGGAAAGTTCATTCTCCGTTGCAGACTCTGTCGTCTTCTTGTCACCTGAACATCCGCTCAGTGCAACAGAAACCGCCAGTGTAACCACCAAAAGAACACTTCTCATTCTTCTTTTCATGTTCGTCTCCTTCTTCAAATAACCTTCATTATTAAATTGTCGAGTACATTGTAAGCGAATTTTATTGATTTTACAAGTATTTTTTCCGGTACAGAAAATTTAAAAAGCTTTCCTTTCAGAACGGACACCCAGTCGGTATCATTTTTCTAAAAGGAAAGCTTTTATTATTTTACAAACTTAGAATCGGTAAGCAGTAATTTATTTGTTTGCTTTTTCCGCTTTCTCAGCAAGGAATTTTGCATTGTCCTCCACGCGCTTTTTGTTCAGCGGATAGAAGAACCAGAGTGCTGCTGCCAGAAGCAGGAATCCGCCAGCCGGGATCAGACAGGACAGATTGAAGATTCCTTCGGTAACTGCCGGATCAAATGCAGTCTCTGCCGTATATCCGATCACACCGAGCAACGCTCCCGTCACTCCTGCGGATGCAGCCTGACCAAGTTTTCTTGCGAAAGAGTAAACCGCATAGATTGTTCCGTCGGAACGTTCTCCGGTACGGACCTCTGTGTCATCGATCACATCTGTGATCATCGCCCAGCAGATCAGGGAGAATGCAGCCAGTCCAAGGTAAGCCAGCGCATACAGCCCAACATAGAGCCATGCATTCTTTGTATGTGTCAGCCATGTGATGAAGAAGATCACTGCGCCGAACAGGGAACCTGCGATCGCCAGCTCTTTTCTTCCGATCTTCACCTGAAGTTTAACAACAACTGTGGAAAGTCCCAGTGTCATAACAAGTCCTACCATTCCTGCTGCAGACTGTGCCTGTACGTTTCCGAAATAGTTCGGATATACATACGTTGTCATGGACTGCATAGTAAGCTGTACAAGCAGCATCAGGATAGAGCAGATAACGATACCGATCAGCGCTTTGTTTGTCACAAGCCCTTTGATCAGCTCACTGAAGCTGAATTTTTCCGTCTTCTGTTCTACTTTTACACGCTCTGTGGACATGAAGTAGCAAAGCAGATAACAGATGACCGCGCCTACGGAGCAGATTCCTGCCGCCAGAGATGTCTTCGGTCCGGAAAGGATCTGATTTCCTGCTTCATCCTGGTAGTACACGATCAGCGGAAGTACCACACCGATAAATGTTCCCGCCAGTGTTGCTCCGATCGTACGGAAGCTGGACAGCTGTGCACGTTCTTTCGGATCTGCGGAAAGAGCAGACGCCATAGAACCGTATGGAATGTTGATACTTGTATAGAAAACACTGCCCCAAAGCAGATAAGTCACGAACATCCAGCCGATCTTAAATGCCATCGGCATATCCGCGAACCAGGACGCATACATCAGAAAAGATGCGATCGCAACCGGTCCGCACATTCTGCGGATCCAAGGGAGAAATTTTCCTTTCTTTCCCGGACGGCTTCTGTCTACGATCTGCCCCATTGCCACATCTGTGAACGCATCCACAAAACGTGCAACCATCATCATCGTTCCGACCAGCGCCACGGAAACACCCATAACGTCAGAATAGAATTTCATCAGCATCATACTGGAAAGAATGAATGTAAAATCGTTACCGAAATCGCCGAACATATATCCCAGCTTATCGACCATACCAAATTTCTTTGTATTTGTAGCCATATAACCTCTCCTTTTCTCTTCCTTACTCTCTGATCTCCGGAACGTACGAAAATTCACTTTGTTCTCCCCGCGCGTCCCGGATCCTTATCTTAAAACATCGTACTGCCTTTGTTTATTTTCTCTCAATCTTCGTCAGTTTCAGGTTCAGGCTTTCCACAAATCCCTTCGGGATCATATTTCCTGCCATCTGCCCGATCTTCTCCGGCGTCATACTCTTCATCATATCCCACATACCGGCGCCCGGAGTGACTTTCATGTTCATCGCCAGTTTCACTGCTTCGGTGATCACTGCCAACGCTTCCGGTGACTCTGCGAGTTCTTCCATTGTACAGCGGATATTGTATCTTCCCTCCGGGAATTCCATCGGAGCTTTCAGATCCATTTCTCCGACCGTGCTGAACCAGTTTGCAACGCCCTCAGCCCGTTCATTGACTTCCGGAAGTACATAGATCTCCGGCTCTTTTTCTACTTTTTCCAGTGTAATACTGTCTTTTACACCGCCAGCCTCTGCAACAACGATGTTCTGTCCCTCTGCAAGCGCCACAGTAAATACGAAGACTTTCTCCGTACTCTTCTCTTCTGCTTTTTCTCCGTTTAAGTACAGTGTAACCGTCGGCTGGTTGGAATATACGCGGATTTCCGTCGTCTCGCCTGCACGCTGTGCATATCTTCTTCCGCAGATGTGCACCATCGGCGCTTTATTCCAGTATGCTTTGTAAATATAATAGCTGTCTTTCTTTGTCTTGCGGTCCATTGTCACAAGACCTTTGTTGTTACGTCCTGCAACGCCGCCCTCGTCACGGGCAGCACAGCCAAAGTCAAACATGTTCCATACATGGGAAGACCAGATCCACGGACGCTCGTCCAGCACTTTCGCCATGTGCTCATGGTAAAGCGCCTGGTATTCCTCACTGTAATCCTTGCACGCCGGGTTCGGTCCGTGATAGGTGATGATTCCCTCACATCCGTACTCGGACATTCCCACGCAGAGATCCGGGTGTACTTTATGGAAGTTATCCATCCACGGTCCGTTGTCTTCCATCTTTCCGCCGTACCATCCGAAATAATGATTGTAGCTGATCACATCGGTGATATGATGAAGCGGGCTTTCGATCGGCGTCATACTCACATGGGCGATCGTTGTCAGTCTTGTCGGATCCAACTCTTTTACAAGCGCGTTCAATTCTTTGTGGTTCTCCACGAGCTGCTCGGAAATTCCTCCGATCAGGATCTCATTGGAGATTCCCCAGAAGCAGATAGACGGATGGTTATAGTTCTGGATGACAAGTTCTTTCATCTGGCTGATACAGTTCTGATGTGCTTCCGGATCTTTATTCATCACACTGATAAACGGAATCTCTGCCCAGATCACAAATCCAAGTTCGTCACATGCGTCATAGAAATACTGGTTATGCTGATAATGTGCCAGACGGATCGTATTCGCTCCCAGCTCTTTGATCATCTCCGCATCATGATAATGATCTTCTTTGCTCAGCGCGTTTCCTTTATAAAGCATATCCTGATGACGGCTCACTCCGCGCAGCGGCGTCTCTTTTCCGTTGATGATAAATCCTTTTTCCGGATCGCAGGAGAAGCTTCTCACACCTACGCGCGCGTTCACCTCGTCGAATGTCTCGTTTCTTCTCTGAAGACGTGCGGTCACGGTATACAGATACGGATCGTCGATCTCCCATTTCTTTGCATCCGGCACGAACAGTTTGATCTTCGTGTCATCTGCCGGACGGCATCCGCCTGCCACTTCCTGCCCCTCTGCATCGCAGATAGAGTAGAGCACGGTAAAGTTCTCATCGATCCCTTTTGTATACGTTACGATGTCAAACATTGCGCCGCCGCAGTCACACGGTGTCGGCGTCACCTGGATTCCCGGACCTCCGTAATATTCCAGATCGAAATGCGCGTCCGGCACGCTGATGATGTTCACGCCGCGGTACAGCCCTCCGTAAAACGTGAAGTCTGCAGACTGCGGATACACGCTCTCTTTTCGCTCATTACTGCAGGCAACGACCAGAAGATTCTCGCCATCCTCTTTGCAGAGATCTGTAACGTCGGCGCGGAATGTGGAATATCCGCCCTCATGATACACAACTTCTGTTCCGTTGACATATACCGTCGCCTGCTGTCCTGCTGCAAGGATCTCAACAAATACACGGTTTCCGCCAAATGCCTGTTTTGGCGTCGCAAATGTCTTTGCATACCAGTATGTTCCGCGGTCAAAGCTTCCGTTTCCGTCGTGACCGTCCACCGCATTCCATGTATGCGGAAGATCCACGCTTGTCCAGTCTGTCGGCAGGCTGTTCGGCAGTCCCGCATCTTTCTGGATAAACTTCCAGTCTTTGTTTAAGTTGATGATATTGCGCATATTGTTCCTCCTTCTTCGCTGCTGCCGTTGCCCTATTGCTCGGGTCACAGCTCTTATATTCATATATTAATAGAAATCCTGCTTTTTACATTAGAATTTTTTTTGCATTTATTCGCATTTTTTTTATTATGTCTTGCATCCATCTAAAAATTGTACGATAATAAAAAAGAATCTTACGATTCCATAGATTGTATTTTGTTACATCATTAACGATAATTTCCAGAAAGAGGCTATTTATGTATTATGATACAGAATTGAATTTTTTATGTTCTCTGATGAAAAATCTCCATCTGCCGGTCAACATCATCGAATATCCAACTTCCGAACCTCCAGAACTGGACTTCGGTCTGCGCAGAATGTTATACAAAGAACCGGATTATCAGAAAACACTGTCTCTGTTCGAGGAACCTTTGAAAGAAAACACGGTATTTCGGATCAAAGACGAATATTTGTGCAACTATCTTCTTTTTGCGCTTCCCGAGACAACGCCCTCCAAATACCTCGTGATCGGTCCTTTTACTTATACGGAGATTACCGAACAAATGGTGTTAAAACTGGCCGAAAAATTGTCGCTGTCTCCCCGGCAGTTTTCCCAGTTCCACCGTTATTACAGCGATCTTCCACTTCACTCGGATGAAAATACCTTGTTTGCGATCATCTCAACTTTCTGCGAGAAGCTTTACGGAAGTATAGAAAGCTTTTCTGTAGAAACAATCGAACGCCGGCTTTCCGATAATATAGAGCCTGTCGCATCACGACCGGATTTTCAGGAACCGGAAGAAGCCTTTTTATCCATGCATCGTCTGGAAAATCGTTATGCACAGGAAAATAACATGATTCATGCCGTTTCGCAGGGACTGGTGCAAAAAGCCGAGATGATGATGGGCAACAACAATATACTGCGGATGGAAAAACGGAGCGCCGACCCGATCCGGAGCCTGAAAAACTACACGATCATTTTAAATACGCTGCTCCGGAAAGCTGCCGAAGCCGGATCTGTACATCCGCTCCACATTGACAGCATTTCCTCGCGTTTTGCGCGCCAGATCGAGCAGATCAGCACACCGGAAAATGCAGTTGCTCTCCAAAAAGAGATGGTGCATAAATACTGTCTGCTTGTAAAAAACCATTCCATGAAAGGCTATTCTCTGCTGATCCAGAAAGTGCTCGTCCGGATCGACTCCGATCTGACTGCAGACCTAAGTCTGAAGACACAGGCAGCGCTCCTCAACGTCAATGCCAGCTATCTTTCTACCTTATTTAAAAAAGAAACCGGGCAGACACTGACCGATTACGTCAACAAGAAACGGGTGGAACACGCGCTGTTCCTCCTCAATTCCAGCAGTATGCAGATCCAGACGATCGCGCAGTACTGCGGGATTCCGGATGTCAATTATTTTACAAAGATTTTCAAGAAGTATGTAGGGACAACACCGAAAGAATATCGGGATGAGATTTCTTAATTTCTTAAAATCTCCCGGATGTGCGAAGATTTAAGGGGCGGTTGCTTTCATGATTGATAAATCGTGAAGCGATCGCCCCTGTTTGGAATCGTCTATTTCTTTTCCAGATCAAATCCGAAATATCTTACCGCATTGTTATAGGAAATTCCTTTTACGATCTTCTCCAATGCCTTGTAATCTTCCGGATACTCTCCGTTTTCTACCCATCCTCCGATCAGCTCGCACAGGATGCGGCGGAAATATTCATGTCTTGTATAAGAAAGGAAGCTTCTGGAATCGGTCAGCATTCCGACAAAGTTGCTAAGAAGTCCCAAATTAGCAAGGGATGTCATCTGCTCGATCATTCCGGTCTTATTGTCATTGAACCACCAGCCGCTTCCCTGCTGGATCTTTCCGATGCAGGAAGAATCCTGGAAACATCCGATGATCGTTCCGATCGATGCGTTGTCTGTCGGATTCAGCGAATAAAGGATCGTCTTCGGAAGCTCGTCTGTCTCTGCCAGTCCGTTCAGATAATCTGCCATCTCGGAAGACGGTGCAAAGTTATTGATGCAGTCGATTCCCGCATCCGGTCCCAGTTCATTGAATACCCGGCGGTTATTGTCACGTTTCACACCATAATGAAGCTGCATTACCCAGTTTCTCTTATGGTATTCTTTTCCGAGCGCTGTCATATATGCAGTCTTGAACTGTAATTCTTCCTGACGACTTACAGTCTCACCGGACAACCGCTTCGCAAAGATCTTCTCAACCTCTTCTTCTGTCGCCGGCACATGCATCACATATTCCAGACCGTGATCGGAAACAGTACAGCCATTCTCTGCAAAGAAATCCATCCGGTTTTTCAGAGCCTCGATCAATGCAGCAAAGCTGTCGATCTTCATACCGCTTGCTGTTTCCAGCTTTGCAAGATAATCCAGATAATCCGGTTTCTCCAGGTTCATTGCCTTGTCCGGTCTCCATGCCGGAAGAACCTGTACGTCAAAAGTCTCATCCTCAGCCAGCTTTTTGTGCCACTCCAGCGAATCGATCGGATCGTCTGTCGTACATACAAGCGTTACGTTGGACTGTTTGATCAGGTTACGGGCGGTCATACCGTCTTCCTGCAGTTTTGCATTGCACAGATTCCATACTTCCTCTGCAGTCTCTCCATTCAAATATCCGTCATATCCGAAATATCGTTTCAATTCCAGATGACTCCAGTGATACAGCGGATTTCCGATCGCCATCTCCAATGTCTCCGCCCATTTCTGGAACTTCTCGCGATCCGTGGCGTCTCCGGTAATGTAACGTTCTTCCACACCGTTGGAACGCATCTGACGCCATTTGTAATGATCTGCTTCCAGCCATGCCTGTGTGATGTTCTCAAATTTCCGGTCTTCGTAAATCTCCCGCGGAACCAGATGGCAATGATAGTCCAAGATCGGCATTACCTCAGCGTACTCGTGATACAACTTCTGCGCGGTCTTCGTTGACAAGAGAAATTCTTCGTCCATAAATGCTTTCATTTCATATCCTCCTTGTGTTTCTGATTTTCCAGTTTTGTTTTCTGCGTTTTATGCGTTGCTTTTCTTTGTTTATTATACTGCCGGAAAAGATCTGTTTCCACCTCTTTTCCCGGATTCTTCCCAGATCTTCTCAGGCTTTGTATCTCATGCGTTTTGGTGCATATAGCAATATAGCTGCCACTTTCGTGACAGCCATATTGCTGCATAGCAAATAGGGATTATTTATTATCTCTGGACACGTCCGGAAGCATCGCCGCCGGCAAGTTTTGCAACTTCGTCCATGGAGACCATATTGAAGTCACCCTCGATGGAGTGTTTCAGACAGGATGCCGCTACTGCAAATTCAATGGTAGCCTGTGCATCATATCCGTTCAGTGTTGCTGCGATCAGTCCGCCGCCGAAGCTGTCTCCGCCGCCGACACGATCTACGATATGCATTTTATATTTTTTGCTGAAATAGTAATCTGTTCCGTCGTAAAGCATTGCGGACCAGTTATTGTCATTTGCGGAAAGTGATTCACGAAGTGTGATCGCTACTTTCTCAAATCCGAAACGGTCTGCAAGCTGTTTTGCCACGTCTTTGTATCCCTCGTGGTTCACTTCACCTGCGTACACATCGGTATCTGCCGCTTTGATTCCAAATACGTCTGCCGCGTCTTCTTCGTTTGCGATGCAGACATCTACATATTTGCAGAGCTCACCCATTACCTGTCCGGCTTTCTCTTTGCTCCACAGTTTGTTTCTGTAATTTAAGTCACAGGAAATCTTCACGCCTGCTTCTTTTGCAGCCTTACAAGCTTCCAGACAGATCGCTGCAACACCATCGTTGAGCGCCGGTGTGATTCCTGTAAAATGGAACCATTCTGCTCCGTCGAAGATCGCTTTCCAATCGAAGTCTTCCGGAGCTGCTGTATAAATAGAAGAACCTACTCTGTCGTAAATAACCTTGGACGGTCTCTGGGATGCTCCTTTTTCAAGGAAGTAGATTCCGACTCTGTCTCCGCCGCGGGCGATGAAAGAAGTATCTACTCCATATTTTCTCAGGGAATTCACTGCTGCCTGTCCGATCTCGTGTTTCGGAAGTTTGGTAACGAATTTTGCATCAAATCCGTAGTTGGCAAGGGAAACTGCTACGTTTGCCTCTCCTCCGCCGTAAGTTGCTCCGAATGTATCTGCCTGCACGAAACGGTAATATCCCTCCGGTGCAAGTCTCAGCATGATTTCTCCAAATGTAACGACTTTCTTACTCATGATTTTCCTCCGTTATCTTTTTCTATTGATCGATCTCTTTGATTCTTTTCGTAAGATTATTTATTGCGGATCTCTGCTACCAGGCTGACAGCTTCTTCAACCAACGCTTTGATCTCGTCAAATTTACCCTCTTTTACAAGATCTCCTTTTACCATCCAGCTTCCGCCGCATGCTACGATCTTGTCGCAGGACAGATAGCTTTCCAGATTCTTAGCGCTGACTCCGCCTGTCGGCATGAATTTCACGCCTACATACGGCGCTGCCAGTGCTTTGATCGTTGCCACTCCACCGAACTGCTCTGCCGGGAAGAACTTCACAACTTTCAGACCTCTCTTAACCGCCTGTGCAACTTCTGACGGTGTGATACATCCCGGATATACCGGAATCTCTTTGCTCAGACAGTAGTCTACGATCTCCGGATCAAATCCCGGGCTTACGATGAATTTCGCGCCTGCCGCAACTGCACGGTCTACCTGTTCGATCGTCAGGACAGTTCCTGCTCCTACGAACATCTCCGGATATTCTGTTGTCATGATGCGGATAGATTCCTCTGCTGCATCAGTACGGAATGTAACTTCTGCACATGGAAGTCCGCCCTCACACAATGCTTTTGCAAGCGGAGCTGCATCTTTCGCGTCGTTCAATACAACAACCGGTACTACACCCATTTTCTGAATTGTCTCTGATACATTACTCATCTTTTCATTCTCCTTATTTGCATTGCTCTGTTATCGAGTCCGTTGTTTCACATTGTGGAACTATATTTCATAATGTGAACTTTATGTTTTTATTATACTCGATTCTTCCTTCTTGTCAACTGCTTTTCAGGCTTTTTTAACAAAATCTCTGTACTTATTTCTGTACAAGATGCACTGCAAAGCCGCCGAACTCTTCTCTCAGATAGATTGCGACCATCTTCCCATTTTTATACTTTGCGCTCTCCTCATCAAACTCGATCCCCTGTACAGCCAGATACGCTTTTGCTTTCTCAATATCATTGGTCGCAACCGCAATATGTCCGTTCTTTCCGAGATAGTTCGTCTTCATCACTTCCACGCCGGTTCCTGCAAAGATCGAACTGTTCCCCGCTTTTTTTGTGAATCCGAACACATCCTCAAAACGCTGTGCTACCGCGTCTGCCTCTTCTTCATTCTCACAGTTGATCCCTACATGACGCACCTCAAATTCAAAATCATCTCTGTTCATCCCAAACACTCCTTTCTGACTCTTCCTATTCCATGATACGGATTATAATTTCATAATACGGAACTAAATTTCATATTATGAATTTTTCTCTTATTATACCTTGTATGCGCATCAGATACAATAGTCAAAATAAAAACCTCTTTCCCTTTTTCCGGAAACATGCTACAATACGACGTGATTTAAAGAATTTACAATGCAAATGTATCAGGAGGCAGTTATGACAGATACCAAAAATCCGATCCAGGTATCGGAACGCATTTTTCATACGATCGAATGTCTCGCGCAGAACGGAGCTATGGGGCTTCAGGAGTTGAGTACCGCACTGGACTTAAATAAAAGTACCGTCCACCGGATCCTAAATTCCCTGATCTGCATGGATTATGTCCGTCAGGATCCAGAGACAGCCAAATATAGTCTTAGTTTTAAAATCTGCGGTTTATCCAATCAGATTTTATCCCAAAACAGTATGATCGACATCGCGCGCCCCTTTATCAAAGAACTTTCCGCCAATTCCGGTGAGACGGTCCATCTTGTCCAGCTTGACGGCATAAATGCAACTTACATTGACAAAGTAGAGGCTTCTCAAAACTCTGTCCGCATGATCTCCATGGTCGGAAAAAGTATTCCGCTGTATTGCTCCGGCGTCGGAAAAGCGATTCTGGCAGATATGCCGGACGCTAAGATCGAATCGATCTGGAAACAGAGCTTCATCCAGCAGCTTACAGAGCATACAGTTACCAGATTTGTCGATTTTATGAATCTTATAGAAGAAACGCGCAGATCCGGATATGCTCTGGACAACGAGGAAAATGAGATCGGCGTGCGTTGTATCGCAGTTTCCTTAAAAGGATACAATGGGAAATCAACGTATGCGATCAGTATTTCCGCACCGAAAGACCGCATGAGCGACGCCCGGATTTTACTATTAAGGGAAATGATATTAAAAACAAAACATCAGATTGAAAGTAACGTTTATTAATATTTATAAGAAGTTTTTATCCCCAAATACATTGACAGCATTTTCCCGCTGTGCTAAGATGAAGTGGATTCGTTGAAACCTCTTGAATCTCATAATTGGGAGACTGGAGGCGGAGAATACTCTGGAAAAACTCATGTATGAGTACCGAAGGTGTAAGGTCCTGACGGACTGAATCTCTCAGGTAAAGGAGACAGAGTGGTGATATCCCGTTTTTATGATTCAAAAGGGTTATATTATCAGCTTTTCTCAGATTTATATGTGTTTTTTCAGAGCAGCCGGCTCATCGGCTGCTCTTATTTTATTTAAAGGAGAGAGAACAATGTCTGAAACTTTATTACCGATTGTCCAAACAATCAACAGCTACTTGTCTGACTACATTTTATTTTTTATGTTGATCGCAGTCGGACTCTTTTATTCTTTCAAAACCCGTTTTGTCCAGGTGCGCTGCTTCAAAGAGGGAATGTCCCGTGTATTCGGAACACTGACACTCAACGGAAAAAAACACGACTCCGGTATGAGCTCTTTTCAGGCTCTTGCAACCGCGATCGCAGCTCAGGTCGGAACCGGAAATATCGTCGGAGCTTCCGGCGCGATCCTTACCGGTGGTCCCGGCGCTATTTTCTGGATGTGGATCATCGCGTTCTTTGGCATGGCGACCATCTATGCCGAGGCAACGCTTGCGCAGGAAACCCGTATCGTACAAAAGGACGGAACGATCAAGGGTGGTCCGGTTTACTATATCACTACGGCGTTTAAAGGTCCTCTCGGTAAATTTCTTGCCGGATTTTTCGCCATCGCGATCACGCTTGCTCTGGGATTCTTCGGATGCATGGTGCAGTCCAACTCGATCGGCTCTACCTGTGAAACGGCATTCGGCATTCCGTCTTGGGTCGTAGGAATCATCCTTGTCATTATCTGCGGATTTATTTTCCTCGGAGGGATCAAACGACTTGCATCCGTCACCGAAAAGCTGGTCCCGATCATGGCCGCAGTCTTTCTGCTTGGAGGACTGATCGTCCTGATCGCAAGATTCAAGTATTTGCCGGAGACTTTTGCAATGATCTTTACATACGCATTCCAGCCTCAGGCTATCATCGGAGGTTCTTTCGGAGCCGCGATCAAAACTGCAATGACACAGGGTGCGAAGCGCGGGCTTTTTTCCAATGAAGCCGGTATGGGTTCCACACCGCACGCCCACGCACTGGCACAGGTAAAATCTCCGCATGAACAGGGATGCGTGGCTATGGTCGGTGTATTTATCGACACGTTCGTCGTTCTGACCTTAAATGCTCTGGTTGTAATTTCTACCTTGTATACAAAAGGCGGAATTCTTGCAAACGGCTACACCGGATCCGCTCTGGAAGTTGTAGACAAGACCAACCTTGCTCAGACAGCATTCGGCGCAGTATTCGGAGAACAGCTGGGCGCACAGTTTGTTGCCGTTACCTTGTTCTTCTTCGCATTTTCCACGATCCTCGGCTGGAATTTGTTCGGAAAGATCAATGTTTCCTATTTATTCGGAGAAAAATCTACGAAGGTCTATACCGTGCTCGCACTTGTATTTATCTTTCTCGGAACACTTGCTTCCAACGACCTCGTATGGGAGTTATCCGATATGTTCAACAACTTAATGGTAATCCCAAATGCTCTGGCTTTATTTGCTCTGGGCGGCATGGTGACCAGCGCCATGAAGCGGGTGAAAAAACTGCGTTAAACCTGTTTTTTATGGAAATATTTTAGGGGCAGACGCGACTCATACAAGTCACATCTGCCCCTGTTTCTATCTGTCTGTTTCAAGACAATCTCTTTCACACTCTCTTATTCGTAACTCAATCCAAAATCCAATTCATAGTAATTGCCTGCCGCATCCCGGTAAGCATACGCTTTTCCGTTCTCGTCTTTCATTGCATCCGGCATATACTCATCTTTGTCATATCCCGGCACATCGTTCGGACTGATACAGACGCCGTCTGCATTCACCGCCAGCACCTCGTCGCCTTTCGGAAGTGTGAACGGCAATTTTCCGACCGGGGAGAAACGCCCGAAGATCACATCCAGCGTCGCATTCGGATAAGTATCAAATCCTGCCAGAAGTGCATCCGCATACCGCTCTACATTTCCGACTTCCCATGCAAGCGTAAAGTTGATATTCGCAATGACTTTTCCGCCGTTTTTGTGAACCGCCTCGGCGATCTCGCGGATCCGGTCTGCACCGGAAAGCGTTGTCTCTTCGTGTGTGCTCGCCTCCGGCTTTCCATCTGCGTCCACGTTGCAGACCATCTTGCCGTCACAGATATCCAATTCCAGATATCCCGGTGTCGCATTGAAATATTCTCCGCTGGACGGTGTTACCATCAACACTGCGAAATCTGCCTCGCCCGGATCGTCGGTCAGTATCCGGTCCGCAAACATTTCTCTCAGAGCCTTTGTCGCCTCTTCTGCCTGCGCGGCGTCTTTTTTGAACGCTTCCACATAGAATTTCTTCTGTGCGCATTTCTCATCCACGAGCGGAAGGATTCCGTCATTTTTCAGCAGAACGACGCTCTGTCTGTGCACTCTTGCTGCCGCATCCCAGTCCGCCTGTTCTCCTACCGCTTGTACCGCGTCTTTCGCACTGCGGTATGGATTTTCAAACATCCCGAGTTCAAACATTTCCTGCAATGTGCGCGCAACCGCACGATCCAGAGCTTCATCTGTGAGCACAAGCTGTTCTTTTGTAAATCCGTCCGGAACAGCATGGGTCTCATAGTAATCATTTTTTCCACGGTTGTAAGCTTCCATTCCCGCTTCGTTGTCAAACAGACCGCTGATCAGATCCACGCCCGCATGGTTGACCGCAAAACCGATCCGTTCTGCGGAGTCCAGCATTTCCACACCCCAGCACATATTATGGACGATACCGGTATCCGAATTGATATAGCCTTGAAAGCCAAGCTGCTCGCGAAGCATTGTCTGGATAAATGTACGGTTATAGGCAAACCCGAACGGCTCCATTTCGCATGGATTTCCCTCGCAGTCTGTCTGCGCCGCACTTTTTGACGCCGCCGGTTTGGAATAGTACGGCATGATCGCGGAAGTATGATTTTCCACCGCCGTCTTAAATGCAGGAATGTGGTATTTCTGCAGAGAGCCCTCGGTTGCATAGACGTTCCACTGTCCGGCTGCATAATGCGGATCAAATCCGTTTTCTCTTGCGCCGCCGCCCGGAAAATGCTTCGTTGTCACTGCCACACCGTCCGCCGTCACGCCCTCTTTGCTTCCCTGGATCCCCGGGATCAGACGCTCCATCACCGCGCAGACCAGTTCCGGATCCTCACCGAACGTACCGTAAGAACGCTGCCATCTCGGATCGGTCATAATGTCCGCCATGTACATATACCCTTTTCGCAGACCGCAGGCATTCCACTCGCGGCGGATGCAGTCCGCAAACTCATCGACCAGTTCCAGGCCCGCACCTTTGACTGCCGCTGCGATCCCAAGCGTCCCCGGCCAGGTTGCAAATACCCCCGCCGCATCATTCATTCCAAAGACAACTTCTCCGTTTTCATTTCGTGAGTTGGATGCCACGCTCACCGGAACCCAGTGCGGACACTCTTCCGCAACCGCCTGAAGCTGGTTGAGCCAGTCGGTCATATCTTCCGCCGTCGCATTTGCCCGCAGGATCAAGTGCCTGGAAAACCACTCTTTTAAAAGCGTCGTCGTCCCCGGAAGATACTGTTCTCCGAAGATCGTCTTCCCGCGGAACTCCGCTTCGTCCAATACGCCGCTCTCATCTAAGACCACTTCTTCCGGCGCCATTGCCGCCATCGGTCCGGTGACCGGATATTTTCCCATCCGCCAGTCGGAAATAAATAACTGCGCGATCTTTTCCTCTGTGGTCAGTACCTTTACATAAGCCTCCGCACGTTCTTTCGACGGAAGTCTCCAGTCGTCGTAACTTTTCAGTTCGCCGCTTCCGTCCAGATCTTTGAAATACAGTCCGTCCTTTTCGATCACCCTCTGACAAGTCGTACCGATCGTCGGTCCATTCTGATTATGATAATACTTTACATGTTCTTCTGCTTTTAACGCCATTTTTCATCCTCCTCATATGTTCTCATATTTTCTCATGTTTTCGCCGCCAAAAGGCAGACGGACAGCATACATCCGCCGTGCGTCTGCATGCTGTCCGCCTCTTCTTCATCGATTATACATATTTTTTCAGTGTTTCGCGAACGGCTCCGACACCTGCTGTCAGCTCTTTGAAATAGCTGCATACAGTCTCTGCCATGCCGACTTCGTAAAGATTTACACCGAAGATTTTTGCATTTTCCAAAACCGGTTTCAATGCCGCTTCGATCTCCGCCACATCTCCGACTTCTCCCAATTTGAATCCTGCTACATACGGGCATACCGTATCAAGCAGCGGATCCGGGCTCAGTTCAAATGCATTTCCCGCATCGTCTACTGCCATCAGGTATCTCAGCCATCCTGCAAATACAAGCGGGATCAGTTTCAGGGATGCAACATCCAGTTCGTCGGATTCTGCATACGCCTTGATCGTCTCGCCGAAACGGATCGCCAGTTTCTGGGAAGTATCGGTTGCGATTCTCTGCGGCGTATCCGGCATGAACGGATTCGGTACACGCACCTGAAGAACCGTGTCGATAAATGCTTTCGGATCCAGGATTCCCGGATTGACAACTACCGGAAGTCCCTCTACATATCCGACGGTCTCTACCAGTTTTTTCAACTCTGCATCGTTCATCTCATCGGAAATCTTCTGATATCCAAGAATACATCCATATACTGCCAGACAGGTATGAAGCGGATTTAAGCAGGTGCAGACTTTCATCTTCTCTACTTTGTCAACCGTCTCACGGTCTGTGAACATCAGTCCGCCCTTTGTCAGATCCGGGCGTCCGTTCGGGAAATCATCCTCGATCACAAGATACTCAGTCTCCTCAGCATTTACAAACGGTGCAACGTAAGTATTCTTGGATGTGATCACCGGATCCAGTTCCTCCACACCGTCATCCAACAGGATCTTCTCTACAGAAGCGTCCGGTCTCGGTGTGATCTTGTCGATCATGCTCCATGTGAAAGACACTTTCTCAGAATCGATGTAGGATACAAATCCCGCTTCCGCTTTTCCGTTCTCTGCCCATGCTTTTGCAAATGCTGCGATCGCTGCGTAAAGCTTGTCTCCGTTGTGGGAACAGTTGTCTGTGCTCACCATCGCGATCGGAAGCTCGCCCGCTTTATATCTTGCATACAGAAGAGAAGTTACTTTTCCCATGTAGCTTGCCGGTTTCTCCGGACCTGCCGCGAAATCAGCGGTCACGTCTGCAAGCTGCTCGCCTTTTCCGTTCACCAGACTGTAACCTTTCTCTGTGATTGTAAAGGTCGCCATCTGCAAGGACGGATTTGCAAAGATCTCTTTCAGTCTGCCGTAAGCGGCTTCATTGTCAGAATCCAGCGGAAGAGACTCCGCCACGCTTCCGACTACGGTTTTCTCGATCGTTCCGTCCGCTTTCAGTGTCGCAACGATTCCAAGATTGTCGTGCGGCGCGTACATTTTCTCAACGATCTCATAATCAAATCCCTCTGCCACGATCAGACCACGATCCAGATCTCCGGCGTTGAGCATGTTCTGTACAACATTTGCATGAAATGCACGGAACAAGTTTCCTGCTCCGAAATGGATCCAGAACGGTTTCTCTTTTGTCGCCGCGATCATCTTCTCCAGGTCGTACTGAGGAAGTTGATATCCTTTTGCTTCCCACTGACTTTTATCAGCGATTCCCTGTAAATTTAATTTCATTGTATATGCTCCTTTCCAGGCTCTCCTGTTCCGATATTTTCTGAATTTTGTATCCTAGATTCCACGCTGTGTTGCTTTGTCGATCGCTTCCCACAATCCGTTCAGGTAGGTTGCTCCGAGCGCTCTGTCGTACAGACCGTATCCCGGCATTGCCACTTCGTCCCAGATCATACGACCGTGATCCGGACGGATCGGTCCGTCAAAGCCGATATCGTACAATGCTTTCATGATCTCGTACATATCAAATGTTCCGTCGCTTGACAGATGTGCCGCTTCCTCAAAGTTCGTCGGTGTGATGAATTTCAGGTTGCGCACATGTGCGAAGTGGATTCTTCCTTTCAGGGAACGGATCATATCCGGAAGATCATTCTCCAGATTGGTTCCGTAAGAACCGGAGCAGAATGTCACACCGTTGTGCGGGTTGTCTACCATCTTCATCATGCGGAGGATGTTTGTCTTGTTGATGATGATTCTCGGAAGTCCGAATACGCTCCATGCCGGATCGTCCGGATGGATCGCCATGTTGATGTCATATTTGTCGCAAACCGGCATGATCTTCTCGAGGAAGTATTTCAGATTTTCAAATAATTTCTCATCGTCGATATCTTTGTACATCTCAAAAAGTTCTTTTACCTTTGCCATACGCTCCGGCTCCCAGCCCGGCATGATCGTTCCGTTCATATCGCCTGCGATAGACTCGAACATCTTCTCCGGATCGATCGCGTCAACAGCTTCCTGCGTATAAGCAAGTACCGTAGATCCGTCCGGTCTCACGCGCGCCAGCTCCGTACGGGTCCAGTCAAATACCGGCATGAAGTTATAACATACAAGATGAATGTCCTCTTTACCAAGATTTTCCAGAGTCTCGATGTAGTTGGCAATGTACTGCTCTCTTTCCGGCGCTCCGGTCTTGATCGCATCGTGGATATTTACGCTTTCGATACCGGACAGGTTCAGCCCTGCTGCCTCTACTTCTTCTTTCATTGCACGGATACGCTCTCTGCTCCATACTTCGCCCGGCTCCGTATCGTACAGTGTTGTGATCACACCTGTCACTCCCGGGATCTGGCGGATCTGCTTCAGAGTTACTGTGTCAAATTTGGCTCCATACCATCTCAGTGTCATTTCCATAAGGCTTGTTCCTCACTTTCTTAGAATCTTGTTGTTTTGATGCCCTTATTATAAATGGGCTGGTTGAAAAATCCAATTGGTTTATTTGTTGTGTACATTGCAAAACTTGCGGTTTCCGTGTAAAATATAGATCAGATGTCAGAGATCGGACATCTGTTGACCACCAACCAGCGCCGGTTTTTCGGCAGAACGGAGCAAGCAATGAAAAAAAATCTACAAAGTACATTCAGTCCCCGACAGTATATGCTGTCCAGAGATTTTGAAATTTATTACTATAATGATACGTTGGAAGACAGTCATTATTATGGTGTGGACAGCCACGCGCACAGCTATTATGAATTTTATTTTTTTCTCGAGGGAAATGTCTCGATCAACATCAACGACGAGATCCTGCCGCTCAAGCCCGGCGACGTCATCGTGATCCCGCCGCATGTGCAGCATTACGCGAAACTTCTCGACGGAAAAGCGCCCTATCGTCGTTTTGTATTCTGGATCAGTGAAGAATACTGCAATCAGCTTTTGCAGATTTCTTCCGATTATGTCTATCTGATGCAGCAAGTGCTCGTCACCAAACGGTACATTTTCCATTATGATGTGATCGCGTTCAACGCCCTGCAGTCAAAAGTATTTCGTCTGATCGAGGAAATCCACTCCGAGCGTTTTGGAAAAGAGACCCAGATCACGCTTTGCGTCAATGATCTGATCCTGCACCTGAACCGGACGATCTATGAGAAAGAACATCCGAAGTCCGCCCACGAGGAACAGCACCTTTACCGCAGTCTGCTCCAGTTCATCGAAGATCATCTGGACGAGGATCTTTCCCTTGATTCACTTTCCCGGCAGTTTTTTGTGAGCAAATATCACATTTCCCATGTGTTTAAGGACAACCTCGGTCTTTCCGTCCATCAGTTTATCACAAAAAAACGCCTCGCTATGTGCCGGGATGCGATCCTCGCGCAAACCAGCATAAGCGAAGCGTATCTGATGTATGGTTTTAAAGATTATTCCAGCTTTTTCCGCGCATTTAAAAAAGAGTACGGGCTCTCCCCGAAAGAATACAAGGAACTTTTTTCACGGGAACACGATGATCCGTCTGTTTCACGATAAAAGCTATGCTGCCGCCGCTTATTGGAAGCAGTATTTTGATGCGGTATTCTGATGCCGTATTCTAATGCGCTATTTTATCACCGGCACAGTGTTTCAAACTCCCGTAGTTTTTCTTTTGCCTGCGGCGTCAGATTTTTCGGAACCCGGATCTGTACGGTCACATACTGATCTCCATAGACGGACGGATCTTTCATCGAGACGATTCCTTTTCCTTTCAAACGAATCCGGCTTCCGGACTGCGTTCCCTCACGGATCTTGCAGATCACGTTTCCGCTCAATGTCTGCACAAGCGCTTCGCCGCCGAGAACCGCCGTCGTATACGGGATCTGTACGGTCGTGTAAACATCCATCCCTTTCCGCTCAAATCCCGGCTTTTCCTGAATGGCAACTTTCAAAAGAAGATCTCCCGGTTCGCCGCCGCCATTTCCCGGCATTCCTTTTCCCCGTAGCCGGACGCTCTGCCCGTCCCCGATCCCTGCCGGGATTTTCACTTTCAATGTCTGCGTTGCCGTGCTTTGATCCGTCCCGTTCGGATTCCGCAATGTGATCGTCTTCTCGCACCCAAACGCAGCTTCTTCAAAGCTGATCGTCACACCTGCCCGCAGATCCGATCCTTTCTGCCTAAACGTCTGCCGCCCTCTGCTTCCTCTGTAACCGCCGCTTCCATCATAGCTGCCACTTCCTCCGTATCCGGTATTTCCGCTATATCCGCTTCGGAAACGGTCGTCGAATCCGGATCGTCTGCCGCCGAACATATCTCCAAACAAATCGTTCATCCAGTCGTCTGCATCTCCGCTTTCGAAATGAAATTCCTGATAACTGCCGTCAGGTCCCTCCTTTCGGAAACTCCCGTTTCCGAAGCCGCCGAACCCTCCGAATCCTCCAAACCCGGAGTCCGCTCCGCCGTAAGCAGTTCCTCCGTAGGAGGTTCCGCCGGACGCGCCGCCTGCACCCATGCTTCCGTCAAATGCCGCATGCCCGAATCGATCGTACAATTTTTTCTTCTCCGGATCGCTTAATATCGTATACGCTTCCGAAGCCTCTTTAAATTTCTGTTCCGCCTGCGGATTATCTTTATTCGTATCGGGATGATATTTTTTTGCAAGCTTCCGGTACGCTTTCTTGATCGCCGCCGCGTCTGCGTGCCGGTCGACGCCCAACACTTCATAATAATCTTTTTTGGCTACCATTTTTCACACCTCCCCTTTGTCTTGCTTTTTTCTGCTTTGTCCGCGCTTTCGGTCGAAAAGGAAAACCGGAGATTGGCTTCCCAACCTCCGGTTCCCTTTCTTTTGTCAGACGATCTATTCGATCGCGATAAATTTCTCCTGCGGTACTTCCGGCTGTTTCTCTTTTTTCGGAACAAACAGTTTCAGAATACCATGTTTAAACTCTGCTTTGATATCCGCCTCTGTGATATCTTCGCCTACATAGAAGCTTCTCTGGCAGGATCCTGCAAAACGCTCGCGGCGGATATAGGTTCCCGTCTTCGCCTCCTGCTCGTCCTGATCCAGTCCTTTTGCCGCCGTGATCGTCAGATAACCGTCTTTCAGCGACGCTTTCACTTCTTCTTTTGTAAATCCCGGAAGATCCATCAGCAGCTCAAATCCATTGTCCATCTCCCGGATATCGGTCTTCATCAGATTACCTGCGTGATGACCGTACAGTTTCTTCTCCATCCGTTTCATATCCCGATCATCATAAAACGGAAAATCTTTCATAAAATCATCAAATAAACTTTCTCCAAAAATACTAGGCATTAACATAAGTCATATCTCCCTTCCTAATGACAATTGAAAATAATGTCGTTAGTGTACAGGAGGGAAAACGGTCCCTTGTACACTGACGGTAAGCACTTTGGAATAAATCCTGGTGTTGTTCTGTTACCGGAACAAATGAAGTTCGGAACTTTTTCCTCTTCCTTTGTTCTAGTTGTAATATAGCACTTATTATTAGCACTGTCAAGGGGTGAGTGCTAATTATTTTGTGAAGAATTTGTGAAGCCTTGATTTTACGGGCTTCACAGGGATTTTTCACATGCTTTCGCACTCAATTTTCTTGATTTGACCACATTTTTACGACAAATTCTTGGAAAAATATATTTGTCTGATTTTCTTACCACATTTTACGACAACGGCTTATGGCTTATACCACAGCAGGTACGGTTTCTGGCAGGTTCATTTTAGACATCTCGTTCTCCACGTGAGACTTCTCAGCAATATGATTATAGACATTCATTGTGATCTGTGCATCTGAATGGCCCATCACATACTGCATAACTTTGGGATTGACGTTGTTTTCACCCAATCTGGTACATCCCGTATGACGAAGGGTATGCGATGAAATAGGAGGCATCAGCTCCGGCTCTCGCTTCTCTTCTTCTGCCAATTTGCTTTCTTTTTTATTATAGGCATTAACAATATTTTTCAGAAAGCTGTTCACTCCCGCCGGCATGATCGGACGTCCATGCTTTGTATTGAAAATGAATCCACTGCGTCCACCGATCTCCACATTACTCTGCAAACCAAGCATCAGGTTCAGCTCTCTCTGTTTACGGAACGCATCATATACCATCTGTGTCATAGGAATATCTCTGATTCCTGCATCCGTTTTGGTTTCTGAATCATGGAAACAATATCCTTCTTCACCTTCATAATACACAAGCTGTCCACCTACATGGATCTCCCGATTCTTCATATCCACATCTGACCAGGTTAAGCCGATGGTTTCACTCACTCTCAGGCAAGCCCCAAACATAACCTGCATCATTGGAAGATGAGGCTTATACACATTACTCTGTTCAACAAACTGCAGAAGTTTTTCCTGTTGTTCCAGTGTCAGTGCTTCTTTCTCCTTTGCCGGAGCCCCGTAATCTCCAAGTGTTCCAGTTACCGGATTCTTACGGATAATCCCATCTTCTACTGCCAGTTCAAAACTGGGATTCAATAAGCCATAAAGACCTTTGATCGTACTGTGTGCCAGTCCTTCATCTGACAATGCGGAAAAGAACGTCCTTACGTGAGATGTCTTAAAATCCACAACACGAATGTTTCCCAAAGTATCTCGTATCCGGTAGTCCCACATACGGATATAATTCTTTTTCGTTCTTTCCTTGATATTCTTTGTTGCCATGTATCGCTCAAACAACGTATTTACGGTCAGCTTCTTGACTGAGGCGTCTGTAATAAGCAGATCATCCATATCCTTATTGATCTTCTTTTCCATTTCTCGCAGACTCGCCAGATCAGCTGCATAAACCGAATTACGTTTTCCGGTAATTTCATCCTTATAGCGATACTCATAACGTCCATCCGGACGCTGGTATTCACCTGTTTTTAAATTTCTGCCTTTATTATCTTTTCTTGCCATATCAATCATTCCTTTCACTTCATTTTTTGTTATTCGGAATGATTTTTGTCCTGTCGGTATCAGTCATTTACTGCCTGATATCTGCTCACAGATTAACATAATATTTTATGATTTCCAAGGGTAAATTCCTGCAAAATGCTAATTTTTATTTGCCTGTTTTCCAGGAATATTTTCCCTTTTTTACTTTTCATTCCGAAGGAAAGTGGTTGTATTTTATCTTCTCATCTTTCATTACACTGCCATTGCATCAAGATATTTTTTTATCTTATCCACGTTATAGAGAACACGTCTTCCAACAATCACTCTTGCTTCTGCATAATCTGCAATTTTCTTTGCAGTTACTTCTCCGCAGGATAACATTGCCATTAATCCTTCAATATCTACCGTCAGACGGTTCTCAGCCTTATACTCTGTTGTTTTTCTCATGATGCACATACCTCCTTTCCTCTGTATTCTTCTGCATCACCTCCCAGACAGCGGTTATGCCCGTTGTCAGTACACTCTACTTTTTGTTTGGATTTCTTACGATGATTTTCCATTCTGTTCGGCGTGTTGGCTTCCATTCGTACACCTGCTGTCAGCGTTACATCTGACCTCTATCAGAATCATTCTGAATGTCGGCAGCTTCTTCGAGGGCTTACCGACCGTTTCCGGAGTATCTTCAACGCTCCCCATAAAAGGCTATGGATCTTGGCGTCTGTGTTAGCTACATCTTCTACGAAAGAAAATGTGGTGTACAGCTCATTCAATTTTCAAGGTACAGAAGGATTTTAAATATCCCCTTATCTATACAGCCCTGCGAGGGTAAAATGTTGTTCGATTTTTGGAATTTAAAAAAATCCTTTCACTAATAAAGTCCGGCAGAAGTAATTTACCAACCCTCTTTTGCAATAATTCACAAAATATTTGCATTTCGGCTTTTGCTTTCGCTTTAATGCGAACTCTATTGTTCTGTTATTATAGTTCGCTTTAATGTTAATGTCAAGTATTTTATTCGCTTAATTGCGAATGTTTCTGTTTACATTCTGAGATTTTGATAGTAAAATGGAATTATCAAATAGAAAGCAGGAAATCTAATATGACAATTGGTGATAAAATAAAAAAAATCCGGACATTCCGGAATATGACACAGGCAGAACTCGGTGCATCTCTTGGCTGGGGCGATAAAGGTGCAAATCGCCTTGCCCAATATGAAACTAATTACCGGGTTCCACGTAAAGATCTGGTTACTGAAATGGCTAAGATTTTGGATGTGAATCCACTGACACTGCATGAGCCAACTACGATGAATGCTTCTGAACTGATGGAAATCCTGTTCTGGATTGACGAATTTAATCCTGGCATGATTAATCTCTTTCAATTAGAGACTTATCCAAGCGAAAAATCAAATTCCAGTGGCGATACCGCTATCCGCTACCATGATTCTGATAGTTGGCCTGCTCATCCGCCTATTGGTATGTGGTTTAATTATGGGATTCTCAATGATTTTCTAAAAGAATGGACACTTAGAAAAGAAGAACTGACATCTGGTGCGATTACCAGAGATGAATATTTTGAATGGAAAATCAACTGGCCACAGACCTGTGATGATTGTGGTAAACGGGAACCGTCGAAACAGTGGCGGAAATCAAGCGAGTAGAGCTTAGTGAAACTTAGCAAAACTTAAATTTATTATATTTTTTTCTTTTTACGTAAGTA